>ERZ779669.570-NODE-570-length-21653-cov-10.526021_pt1 | contig 21653 bp, 16 predicted proteins | sample MGYA00511372_ERZ779669 | MGnify/ENA primary metagenome ERZ779669 (study PRJEB29588, sample SAMEA1967891) | human gut metagenome | biome: human gut; feature: human-associated habitat; material: faeces | place: Denmark | collected 2008/2010 ... | reverse complement strand
TATAAAGAAAATGGTGGCAAAAATGACCAAGGGAGGACTTTTCTCTTATTTGAGGGCTTATTTGACCCATATAACGCCATATAAATTGTTTATAAGGCTCTTTTTTGTAGAAAAACAAAAACTCGTTGTACATCCACACAAGAACGTACAACGAGTTTTTTGTTATTTATATTGGGAGTTTTGACACACCCTCTACTAAAGTTTGCTGTTTCAATATTCTTGCTGCGCGTCGGACTGGAGTCAGCCGTTCCTATATTATCTGCGACGCAGAGTCTTCGGTACATTATTTTCAACGCGCTTCAATGTGAATCCCTTGCCATACGACTTGCCCTGCGATGTTGTCTGTACAAAGTCTGAACCAAGAGCACGTGTGCCGCGACTTGTGACACGTTCGCAGTCGAACGTTATGTACTCGTCAACGTTGATGCCTTCCATTACTCCATTGAACAGATCCTGCTTCTCTTTAGAGTCCCATCCAAGGAAGAAACCGGATTTATCGGAATTGCCATTGGCATCGAGAAGGTATCGGGATCCGCTCGGGATGTACTCTATATTGATATTGCCCGTACGAGGGTCGATATACCACTTGAAGCGACTGACATTGGTTTCGCCATTGTCGGCATAGTCGGTCTCGTATCCGGTACCGTTGCACGACATTGAGGTGTACTGCGTGAAGGTGAATTCTACATTGAAGTAAGCAGTATACCACTGGCCATCTTCTTTAAAATCGCTCTTGGCATCACCTGTCCATGTGCCATTGAGAGTGCGAGCCATCGATACCAGTTGGTTGTTACCATGATCAAATGGATCATTATACCAATCGTATTCGTCATACCATTCACCATAATAGTCGTCCCACCAATAATCATCATCAGTATCGCAACTTGTCATCATTGCCGGCATCAATGCCAACATGAACATTGTAAGGAAAATATAAATTCGTTTCATAGTGTATGTGTTTAAATTGTTTCCTGATGCAAAGATAGAAAAACCAAACAACACGGCAATGTATAAAAACCATAATAGTAAATAGGGAAATCCCTATTTGCCACTTTATAAGGCATAAAAACGACATTTGTGTTGTCTATATAGATAATAATGTATAAATTTGCCATACACATTATTGTATATAATCAAAAAAAGCAAGAAGATATGAAAGTATTTCAAAGTTCTGTTGTGCGCGCATTGTGCGCCATTATTGTAGGAGCGCTCATCGTGAAGTATCGCGAACTTACCGTAACGTGGATAACTATTGCCATTGGTGTGCTGTTCTTCCTGTCGGGAGTGTTCTCGTGCGTAACTTACTTCATTGCACGAGGCAAGAAAAGCGACATACAGGTGTTTGATGCCGACGGCAGACTGCTGACTGGCATGAAGCCTACGTTTCCAATCGTCGGACTGGGCAGCCTCATACTTGGACTCATCCTGGCTCTTATGCCCAACACATTCGTGCAAAGTCTGATGTACATTCTTGCAGCCATACTCATACTGGGAGCCATAAGCCAGATGGCAAATCTTGTAGCGGTATCACGCATGGCACGCATCGGATTCTACTACTGGATTATGCCGGCGCTGACTCTGCTTATAGGTATTGTGGCTATAGTTTCGCCATCGTCTATTGCATCGGCTCCATTATTCGTCATAGGCTGGAGCATGATTGTCTATGGCATTGTGGAACTGACCAACGCCATCAAGCTGCACCAGTTGCGTCGCAGCATAGAGCGTAACGTGAGCACTACAGTAAAGGAAGACGACCAGCAACCGAAAGACTGAAAAACAACAATAGGGATTTTCCCACACGCGTTTAGGGAAAATCCTTTTGCCAACCCATAATGTGTATGTACCTTTGCAAGTGTAAAAAGAAACCAATTGTCGAACAATATAAAACATATACATTATGAAAAAGCTGATTTCCATACTAATGCTTCTGATGGCGTTCACAATGTCGTCAAACGCTATGAGTTATGAGCAGGCTCGTCAGCAGGCTTTGTTTCTGACCGACAAAATGGCTTATGAGCTGAATCTGACCAACGACCAGTATGAGGCAGCATACGAGATAAACCTCGACTACCTTATGAGTGTAAATACTGTCGACGACCTGTATGGGGCCTACTGGCGCTACCGCAATCTCGACATGAGCTACGTTCTGCTCGACTGGCAGTATCGTGCTTTCTGCGACGCAGCCTACTTCTATCGTCCGCTCTACTTCAACGCTGGCTACTGGCACTTCGGCATTTACGCACGCTATCCGCACCGCGACTACTTCTACTTCAATCGTCCTACTGTATACGTAAACTATTGTGGCGGACACTCATGGAGCACAAACCACGGACGTTCTTGGTATCATGGACGTAGCTACGGATCACGTCGCGGCGACAGCCACTTCGGAATGCGCGATAGATTTGACCGTGGTGACTATGGACGTGGCAACAGACAGTCGTTCGGTTCACGCGAACCACAATATATCTCAGGTCGTCCACAAAACTCGTTTGGCAACAAGAACAATCGTCAACAGAGTTCGTTTGGCTCACGTGGCAGCAGCACACGCACTACAGTAAGACATTCGTTGACCGACAACAATACTAACCGCGGACAGTTTGGTTCACGCCGTGGAGGTGACGACGTATATGGCACACCACGCAATACGTTCACACGTCCCAACACGTCAAACCAGTCAAGACCTTCGTTCGGCAACAGCAACCGCAGCAACTCATCTTCATTCGGTAGCGGTTCACGTTCAAACGGGTATTCGTTCGGAAGCGGTTCGCGCTCTAATGGCGGAAGCAAGAGCAACAATGGCGGTAGCAGCCACGGTTCGTTTGGAAGCCGTCGCTAAACTATAGCCAACAATCACATAGGACAACAACACTATATATAAAAGTCAATTGAAAATTGTGAGGGTGTCAAAACAATAAAGTTTTGAACACCCTCATTTTTTTTGTATTCACATTTGCGGCATTTCGAACTACTTTCGCTTGCGAAACTTAAATTAAAAAAAGAATAAAATTCTATTACAAATATTCGTTTCTTGAAAATAAATGGTAATTTTGTAATGTTAAAGATAACAGAAAAGATTACTACTATATACTGCTTTTAATATTTCGATTACGATATGGAATCATTATTTACATTACAATACACATGCTTGCTTGTATTCGCAATGCTTATGCTGCAACTGCTTGTTTCGCGACTGTACCAGAATTCCACTACCCCGCAATACGAGAAGTCACGACTGCTGCTGGCTGCAACAATGCTGATACTGGTAGTTCACTACGCTCTGCAGATAAAGTTCAAGCTGAGAGCTAATGACGATAATGTCGGCACAGTATTCAATACTTTGTTCTATCCTATAGCCAACTATTTTCTGGCTTGTTCAATAATACAGCTACAAAGTTCGCGCAAAACCACACGTCGCTATGCCATAGTAGGCGCATTGGCTTGCTTATCCATAGTCGGGGTGTTTGCAATAGGATGGTATACAAGTGGCAATATGGCACTTGACGGAATGCGTGGTATAATATTCGCCATGTTCGCCTTGAGCATGGTGTACTTCATGACGTCGCCTACCATTATACTAAGACGCACACAACACCGCATCAACAACGACACCGGCGGCGACATATAAACGTACGACCGCTACACCAAAGCAAGTTATCTATTGCTTTTCATGCTGTCGTCCACACTTATTTTTGCTGTAACTTGGCGACCGGCATTGTATGTCGTCGGTCCGCTAATGCTGTTCACTGTGTTTCTGTTCGTTTCAAGTTTTGTGGCGTTAGGCTTCAACATGGCTCCCGTTGAAGACGTGCTGACCGAAGACGAAACATACGGCAATGCATCAGACTACTACAATGAATTGGCTGACGATGACCCTACAACCATATCGACGGGACAAATCGAAAAAATAAGCATTATACTGGGACAATGGGTTGCAAACGGAGGATTCAGGGACAGCTCTGCCAACATAGGCAAGCTGTCGCAACAAACCGGCATTTCGCGCATACGACTGAGCCAATACTTCGACCAGTACCTTAACTCTACATTCAGAGTGTGGCTGTCGGGCATACGCTTTGCAGAAGCACAACGGCTTGTCAAGGCACATCCCGAATACAACAACGATACAATATCTATATATTGCGGATTCTCATCGCGCAGCCAACTGTACAAGATTTTCAACGACAACACAGGTATGTCGCCACGCGAATGGCGCGAAATGCAGAGCTAAATGACTGCATTATAATTGTTGTTAAACTTGTTTTCAGTTATTTTGCCAATTAAACCGAAAATTGTAATTTTGCATATTGTATATAATAAGGTGACAATGTGTAAAGCATTGGGAAGCCTTTATATCGCAGAACAATTCATTTATAAGATTTTTACAATAATTATGGCAAAGAAAGCATTATTGATGATCCTCGACGGATGGGGCATCGGCCAGCATGGCAAGGGAGACGTTATCTACAACACACCGACTCCTTATCTCGACTATCTCACAGCTGTTAGTGCTCACTCACAGCTCCTCACCTGTGGCGAAGACGTTGGTCTGCCCGAAGGACAGATGGGTAACTCGGAGGTAGGTCACCTCAACATCGGTGCTGGTCGCATCGTTTATCAGGACCTCGTAAAGATCAACCGCGCATGCAAGGACGGTTCTATCCTCAAGAACAAGGAAATCATTAACGCTTACAGCTACGCTCAGAAGACCGGCAAGAAGCTCCACCTTATGGGTCTTACTTCTACTGGCGGCGTACACTCTTCACTCGACCACCTCTTCAAGTTCATCGAAATCGGTAAGGAGTATGGTCTGAAGGACGTATACGTACACTGCTTTATGGACGGCCGTGATACCGACCCTAAGTCGGGCAAGGGATTCATCGAGCAGGTACAGAAGTGCTGCTCTGACAACGGCGCACACATCGCAAGCATCGTAGGTCGTTTCTACGCTATGGACCGCGACAAGCGTTGGGAGCGTGTGAAGGAGGCTTACGACCTGCTCGTTGAAGGCAAGGGCAAGCAGTCGGCTGATATGGTTCAGGCTATGCAGGAAAGCTACGATGACGGCGTAACTGATGAGTTCATCCTTCCTATCAACAACTCTACCGTTGACGGTACAATCCAGGAGGGCGACGTTGTCATCTTCATCAACTATCGTAACGACCGTGCCAAGGAGCTTACTGAGGTGCTCACACAGAAGGACCACACCGAGGCTGGCATGCACACCATCAAGGATCTGCAGTACTACTGCATGACTCCGTACGACGCTTCGTTCGAGGGTGTACACATCCTCTTCCCGAAGGAGAACGTAACAAATACTCTCGGCGAATACCTCGCTGCCAACGGCAAGCGTCAGCTCCATACAGCCGAGACAGAGAAGTATGCTCACGTAACATTCTTCTTCAACGGTGGTCGTGAGACTCCGTATGAGGGTGAGGACCGTATCCTTGTTCCTTCACCAAAGGTTGCCACTTACGACTTGAAGCCGGAGATGAGCGCATACGAGGTTAAGGACAAGCTCGTTGGTGCTATCAAGACTCAGGAGTACGACTTCATCGTTGTCAACTTCGCCAACGGCGACATGGTAGGCCACACTGGTATCTACAACGCTATCGCTAAGGCTGTTCACGCTATCGACAACTGCGTTAAGGAGGTTGTTGAGACAGCTAAGGCTAACGACTACGAGACTATCATCATCGCCGACCACGGCAATGCTGACCACGCTCTCAACGAAGACGGCACTCCTAACACAGCCCACTCACTGAACCCGGTTCCGTTCATCTACGTTACTGACAACAACTCAGCAACTGTCAAGGACGGTCGTCTGGCTGACGTAGCTCCTTCTATTCTCCACATCATGGGACTGGAGCAGCCTGCCGATATGACTGGCGAGAACCTTATTGAGGACAACAAGTAATCTACGAATTAACCAAATAAACAAGTAATCTACGGATTTACTAAATACAAAAAAAAACTGGCAAGTTGACCAATTGGTCGACTTGCCAGTTTTTTTTTTGTATATAAATGTTTTGCCCTTACTTAACAATCAGCTTACCATTCACGCTGGTAACGCTGTATGTCTTGCCCTTTTGGGTCTTGAAGCGTATGGTCTGGTCGCCATAACGAACCTCGCACGGCTCACCAGCACCTGAATAAACGGTAGCCTTAGCAAGCTTGCCACCATTCCATACGATGCCAACGGTGAAGTTGCCACGTGCACGCAGACCCTCGATTGTACCCTCAGCCCATGCGTCAGGCAATGCTGGCAACAGATGGACAAATCCCATATGGCTCTGCATCAGCATTTCGGTCACACCGGCAGTTCCACCGAAGTTGCCGTCAATCTGGAAAGGAGCATGAGTGTCCCACAGATTGTCGAGCGTACCATTCTTAAGCAAGTTGCCATAGAGCTTGTATGCGTGGTTGCCGTCATGCAGCCGTGCCCACTGATTGAGCTTCCATCCCATCGACCAGCCTGTAGCTCCGTCGCCACGATGCTCGAGTACTACACGCGAAGCCTTGGCAAGTTCAGGAGTTGTGACAGGCGAAACGGTGTGACCTGGGTGCAATCCGAACAGATGATTGACGTGACGGTGCTCGTCCTTAGGATCATCAATGTCGCGCGACCATTCCATAAGCTGTCCGTAACGACCTATCTGATAAGGAGCGATGTGCTTCAATGCATCTTCCCACACACGGCGGTCCTTGGCGTCGCGACCGAGAACCTTGCTTGCCTCGATAGCATCCATAAGAATCTCGCGTACTACAGCGTGTGCAAACGTAGCACCCTCGTCAACCGGTCCGTGTTCGGGCGAAGTAGAAGGCGCAGCTGTATATACTCCATCCTTACGGTGCCACAGATAGTCGGCAGCAAAGTCGGCACTACCCTTGATTATGTCGTAAGCCTCATTGGCAAGGAATCGGCGGTCGCGAGTATAGTCGTAGTAGTTCCACATGTGTGTGGCAAGCCACGGACCTGCAAACGGTGAGAAGTTCCACGACATATCCTCACTCGCCAAGGGCGAAGTGAATCCGAAGATGTTGGCAGATACAGATGTTGTCCATCCACGTGTACCGAAATATGCCTTGGCAGTAACCTCACCCGGCTTGATGAGAGTACGTATGAAGTCGAACAACGGCTGCTCGCACTCGCTGAGGTTGGTCTGGCATGCCGGCCAGTAGTTCATCTGCACGTTGATGTTGGTGTGATAGTCGACACGCCAAGGTCCGTCAACATTATTGTGCCATACTCCCTGGAGGTTGGCAGGCATATTGCCGGGGCGCGACGAAGCGATGAGCAGATAGCGCCCGAACTGATAGTAGAGCTGTTCGAGATAGAAGTCCTTCTGGCCGCGACGATAGTTGCTGAGTCGCTGGTTGATAGGCATATCCTTAACGTTGGCTGTGGCGTTGTTGATGTTGAGCTTTACGCGATTGAACAGACTTGCGTAGTCATTGTAATGCTCGTTGAACAGCGACTCATAGCCCTTGGCTACAGCCTTGTCGACCCACTGGCGTGTAGTAGACTCAGGATTGACGCCTACATAAGCCTTTGCATCGTCGAAGTTGGGATTGTAGTTGGGCTTGTAGTCGGTGTCGGCTGTGATGATGAACACCACCTCGTCGGCACCCTTAACGGTGATTTTTCCGTTATGATTGTCTACGGTTCCGCCCTTTGCCACCGCCTTCATACGTATGCAATACTGCATATTATTATTGTCGAGACGGGCGTTCCACAAGAGTTCGTCGTTGCCTTCGGCTATCATCTTGCCCTCCGAAACGGGGTTCTTGGCATACGAAAGCACGAGGTTCTGCATTCCCTTACGCGAAGCCTTGAAGCGTCCAGCCATCACATTGGCAGGATAGCTGACGAAGTATTCGCGTGTATAGCTGACGCCGTCCTTGGCAAACGACACCACAGCCAGAGCCGAGTCGATAGAGAGCGAGCGGCGATAGCCTGTCATGCCCACCTCGCTCAGTCCGGTCTCGATATAAAGTTCGCCTGCTGTAGTGAAGCTACCAAAGCGGAAAGGTTTCTCTGCATCTGCCTCGTAAGGCACCGGACTGTTGAAGTTTTTGCGTGTAAGCATTTCCGCCTTCTTCAAGTCGTTGTCGACAAAAGCCTGACGTATGTCCTTGATTACACCAGCCGACTGCTTGTTGACATCCCAGTAGTAGCGTGCGCCCTTGCTTGTGTTAGGTCCGCCACGCCAGAGTGTCTTCTCGTTGAGGGTGATACGCTCTGCAGGAACAGAACCCATGATGTTGGCACCTATAGAGCCATTGCCTATAGGCAGCGACTGCGACTCCCATTCCTGGTCGGGATTCTTCACAGTATCGCCCGCTCTTTCAGGCTTGTTTTCGCCTTTCCACATTTGCGGATTACCACCATACCACACGGCTTGTCCTCGCATAGTGGCTGGAGTGTCAAACCAATAGCTAAGGCCGTGCTGGGCCATAGCTGTTGTTGATGAAGTTGCAACGAGTGCAACGGTGTAGAGAAATCTTTTAAGCATTTGTATTTGGTTTATTAATATCTTCCTGTCTCACCAACGATATCCTTGATGCTGTTCACAAAGTCGCGGTCAGCCTTCAGCGATTCGATGGTCATTGGCATGCGGTAGCGCCAGTAATGGAACGGATTGGCAGGCACGTTGACACGCTCGCCGGTAGGATCGGACTGGCGGATGCGTTCGTCGGTGGCAAGCCAGTCCTGCAACTGCACTATGCACAACATCGACGGGGTTTGCATCTGACGCACCACAATCTCACGAGCCAGCCATCCCGGCAGCGGATGAGGTGCCGCGCCCGTATGATAGAGCACCGTCTCGTAGTAGTCTTGCGCCACCTCCAGGTCTTCGTCCCACCACAGTCGGAGCGTAGGCATGTCGTGCGACGAGAAGAGGCAAACCGAGCGGTAGGGATATTTCGACAGATCGGCAAAGCGCACACCATACTCCTTGGGCATAGTCTGTACGTTGAGCGAGAGAATGCGCAGGTCTTTCATGACCCAATCCACACTTTCCGGCACCATACCAAGATCTTCAGCACACACAAGCATGCGTGTAGCCTGCACCAGTCGGGGCAGTTTCTTCATAGCCTCGCGATACCAGAACATGCTGTTGCGACGATAGTAGTAGTCGTCATACAGTCGGTTGAAGCGCTGCTTGTCGTCGTCGCCGAGTGCGGCAAAGGCGAAGTTGAGCTGTGCCGTAATGCGCGGATGGTAGAGATAGTTGCGTTTGCGGTCGCGCACGAACAATACATTCTCAATGAGTTTGTACAATCCGTCGCGCAACGCTGTGTCGGCAGCCGAGTCTTTTCCGGCAAAGGCAGCCTGCACCTTGCGCTCGGTGTCGTATTCGGGACGCATGCTGTAGGTGCCGTCATCGGCAACAGGCTGCAGATAGTTCTGTGCCACTTCATCGGCACGTTCGCCGAAGATGCGCTCCAACACCCACTTGTTGATGAACGGACGTGTGTGTCGTTCCTCGTCAAACTCAAATCCATAGCTGCCTATCTCTGCCTTGGTCATGGGCAGAGCCGGCGAGAACTGTCCGAGCAGAGCATGTACGCAGTCTGCCGGAATGTCCCATATACGGAAGAAACCGAGCACGTGGTCGATGCGGTAAGCGTCGAAATACTTAGCCATATTGCGGAATCGGCGCACCCACCACTGGCATCCGTCACCAAGCATACGGTCCCAGTTGTACGTAGGGAATCCCCAGTTCTGTCCGTTGGCAGCGAAAGCGTCTGGTGGCGCACCTGCCTGTCCGTCAAGGTTGAAGTAGTGCGGTTCGAACCATACATCGCATCCTGTACGGTCGACACCGATAGGTATGTCACCCTTGAGAATTACGCCGCGAGCCATAGCGTGTTCGTGTGCGACACACATCTGCTGGTCGAGCACAAACTGCACATAGTAGAAGAAGGCAAGCTTCTTGTATGCCTTAGTGCGCGGATTCGACAGTTGTCCACGTTCGGCTTCAGTCCATTCACGATGACTGGGCCAGGTATTGAAGTCGGCTGTGCCATAAGCGTCGCGCAGATAGCTGTACTGTGCGTATGGCACGAGCCAGCGCTCGTTGTCGCGGAAGAACTTCTTGAACGCAGCTGAACGCATGGTGCGCTCGCTCTCCTGCTCGAACATGAGGTGCAAGTACTGCTCTTTGGCGCGTATCACACGCTCGTAGTCTACAGCCGGGAGTGCGTTGAGTTCCTGTCGAAGCGCTTCAAACTCAGCCTGCTTCTTTGCGTCTGCCAGAGGCGGCAATTGTCTGAGATCGACATATATCGGATTGAGCGCAAAGATGCTGATGCACGAATATGGATAGGAGTCGGTCCATCGGCGCGACGTGGTAGTATCGTTGATGGGCAGCAGCTGCAGCACTCGCTGGCCGGTGTCTGCCACGAGGTCGGTCATTGCGGCAAGGTCGCCGAAGTCGCCTACACCGAAACTGCCTTCGGTGCGCAACGAGAAGAGCGGCACGAGTGTTCCAGCCAGACGTCGGTTGCACATGGCGAAGAACGACTGGTCCTCCTCTATCACGCACACGTCGCCTGCCTCCATCGCATCGAGTTTGAGCTTACGGTTGTCGCACGTCTCCCACATCACATTGCCGTCGGTGCTGACTGCCACAAACTTGTATTCAATGCTGCGCATCGGTGCTGCCTCAGCATTCTTCTTGACAGGCTGCGGCACACCGAGAGCGTTGGCGTTGAGGTCGATCTGCCATTCGTTGTAGTTATGCTCGTGCATCGGAATGGCGTGTCCGGTGTTCCATGCTCCCAACGAGGGATGCTCGCCTACGATGGCAAGCCTCTCGCCCAGTCGCAACTGAGGCGCACGCACTATCAGACGCACCGTGCGGCTGTATGCTGAGCGTCCTACCGAGTGGCGCGGATGGCGGTTGATACATTCGGTATATGCCGATGTGTACAGATAGGAGTCATGCGGAATCTCGTTCCAACGGTTGTTTACGATTATATTAGTGGCCCCGCTCATGTTGAGGTCGAGGCGATGTGTCACGGTTATCCACTCACGACGCAACTCTTTGCCAGCGTTGCTGAGTGAGAAGAAATAATCTATATAAGGAGTTGAAGGAGTGTCTATTTTGTCCAAAGTATATTGCCAGTGGCGTCCATCGGTGGTAGACATGCCGAACACAGCGGTCTTCTCCTGTCCGTCTTCTGTTGTCACCTTGACGTTGAGCAACAGTTCCTCGCCAAATGTGGTTTGGTAGTTAAGATTGAATTTAATAGTCATTATCGTTAAGGTTACTGTGTCATAAAGACACTGGTTATAGTTTTCTTTGGTTCAAAATTAGTAAAAAAAAAGCAGACTAAAACGAAAAATCGGATTTTTTTAAACACAAAACGACCCGAACAATACCAATAATTATTAATCAGTACTATTCGGGTCGTTTTAATTGTATATTAACAGCCGTTTGGGGCTTTATAACAGTCGTTTATGACGCAGTATTATCCACGACAGAGCCGATATCACTATCGATATGAGCAGCGCTATGAGGAATCCGAAACGGCTGTCCTCCATACCGTTGATGAGGTTCATTCCGAAGAATGAAGATATAAGCGTAGGCAACATCATGATGATTGACACGGACGTGAGCGTACGCATCACGGTGTTCATGTTGTTGTTGATGATGCTGGAGTAGGTGTCCATCGTCGACTCAAGAATGTTCGAGTAGATGTTGGTAGTCTCGCGTGCCTGCGACATCTCGATGTTAACGTCTTCGATAAGGTCGGCATCCAACTCGTCCACTTGCAGCTTGAACTTCAGCTTCGAGAGCAACGTTTCGTTGCCACGTATTGACGTGACGAAGTATGTGAGCGAGTCCTGCAGTCGCGACAGGGCTATGAGCGACTCGTTGTTGACGTTGTGGTCGAGGTTGTGCTTTGCCTTTTCGATGAGGGTGTTTATCTGCTTCAGCCGCTTCAGATACCATACTGCCGACGAAAGGAAGAGTCGGAAAATCATGTCGACATAGTCGGTGAATCCCTCTCCGCGCTTCTGCTGGTACGACACAAAGTCAATCATCATGTTTGTCTCGTAGTAGCACACGGTGATGGTCACGTCGCGCTTGTGTATGATACCAAGCGGCACGGTGGTGTATGGCGTGCGCGAACGTATCTCCTTGACATACGGTATACGAAGGATGATGAGCATCCATCCGTCGTCATACTCGTAGCGTGCACGTTCGTCGGCATCGCTGATGTCGGACAGGAAATAGTCGGGTATGTTGAATTTGTCTTCCAGAAATTGCTGGTCTTCGTCTGTCGGACACGTTACCTGTATCCAGCAGTTGGGCTGCCATTCGTCGATGGTCTTAAGTGTAGAGTTTGTATTCCAAAATGTTCTCATAAAGATAGGTCTCCATGGGTTAAAACAATGTGTGGGAGACCAGCCGTTATGAGTTGCTGTCCTCCTGCACTACAAATTCATATTTTCCGCGTGATAGTCGTCCATATATTGCGTATATATTGATTTTCGGCTGCAAAGGTAAATAAAAATGACGAATAAGCGTACTTTACTTCTACATTATTTGCACAATCGTAGTCAATTTTTACACAAATGAAACATTGCATAAATATTTTCGGCTGCCTTGCTGTGTTATCTGAGATTTTTCTAATACCTTTATCGCATTATACTACAAATGGGGATATAACGAAACATTGAATACAAAACGAAACATATATGAAAAAGAAAATTCTGCTGACAGCGGCTGCTGTCGTTGTGCTACTCGTGGCTGCGGTGACTGCGGGTTCGTTCTATCTGGTCAACTATGCGCTGGTGGATGCGCCGCGCCATCGTGACAGCAGTTTCAATCGTGCCATAGCCAACTATCCCGAACTGCGCTCGTGGATTGACAGCTTGCAGGCAGAGGGTGCCCTGCGCGACACCTTCGTGGTGATGCCTACGGGCGAAAGGGCGCACGCTATCTTTGCACGTTCGTCCAAGGCGCATGGCGCAACGGCTGTACTGGTGCACGGATATACCGACAACGCCACTTCGATGCTTATGATTGCACGCATCTACAACCATTTCCTCAACTACAACATCCTGCTGCCCGACCTTCACGCTCACGGTCAAAGCTACGGCGATGACATACAGATGGGATGGAAGGACCGTCTCGACGTGATGCACTGGATTGGTCTGGCACCCGGCATGTTCCGTACGCCTGCCGACTCGATGCGCCTCGTGGTGCATGGCATATCGATGGGTGCAGCCACTACAATGTGTGTCAGCGGCGAGCACACGCCCGATTATGTGAAGTGCTTTGTAGAGGATTGCGGATACACAAGCGTATGGGACGAGTTTGCGCACGAGCTGAGCGGACGTTTCTCGCTGCCCGAATTCCCGTTGCTCTATACTGCGTCGTGGGTGGTAAGGATGAAGTACGGATGGTCGTTCGGCGAGGCTTCGCCGCTCAAGCAGGTGGCTAAGTGCCGCAAACCGATGTTCTTCATCCATGGCGACAACGACACTTACGTGCCTACGGCTATGGTCTATCCGCTCTACGAAGCCAAGCCTCAACCCAAACAGCTGTGGATTGCGCCCGGAAGCAAACATGCCCTCTCCTATCGCGACCATAAAGCGGAGTACGTAAAGAAGGCCACGGAGTTTGTAAGCAAGTGGAACGGGGCGGAGAATTGATATAATAAGTATGTGGTCATATTTATTTTTATATATGAGCTGCTTTCTATGTTAAAATCCAAATTCAGTAATGAGAGGATGTGTACACGCAAGAAGGACGTTGAAAGGCTTAGTTGCGGATTTGAGGTTAATAAGAAAAAATAGTCTAATCCCAAAATTCATATGTATTTTTGGGATTATGGGTTTCTACTTTATCAATTACTATAGTTTTTGAAAGCAGAAAAACTATAGGTGGTTACAAAATATGAACATAAATATCGCTACAAACATAAAAATCAATAAACATTTATCCACTACACTTTTTGCAATGCAAATATCGTACTGGCAGTAAAAAAGTGTTACAAATAAAAAATTGATTCTGGAGATTGCGGAAGGGGATTTTATGCGTTTTTGAGGTGACAATGACCTGCTGATTCTCCATTCAAGGCTTCTTTGCACTCCAAAAGGACTACTATTGCTATGCAACTGTAGCCCTTTTGAGAGGTAAATGAACTACAGTTGCATTGTAATAATGGTCCTTTTTGAACAAAAAGGAGCCTTTTTTCAGCGTGAAAATTTACGCCACAGTGCCGCAATCCATATAACTCATTGTATATGAACAATATAACAAAAACCGCTCAAAACTGCCAATTAAACGCACAAGGAAATCTTTGACACGTTCAACTCGCAGTTTTGAGCGGTTACAAATGCAAATATTGTATCGGAGCAAAGCTCCGAGTTGTCGTGTTGAGGTATTGAGATGGTGTGGTTTGACGTTTCTAAAAATACACCGAAGCAGCATATAGCGGAATGTTAGTCAACCAATCTTGCTCCCTATAATCAGACATCGAAAAGCGCACACCATGTAGCTGTGGGTGATTGGCAACGAACGTTGACAGAGACTTAGAGCGCAGGTTCTCTTCAGCCTTCGCCTCAATTGGTACTAAGTCGCATCCATGCTGAATTAAGAAGTCAATCTCCAGCTTAGCATCATTACTATAGTAGAAAACCGATGTATCATTAGTTGCTACCAATTGACTCATAAGATAATTCTCTGTAAATGCACCTTTCGCTTCTTCCATACCATTATCTGCAACCAATAGTTTTTCGGCTGGAATTTCGCTCATGGCTCCAAGCAAACCACAATCAAGCAGAAAGAGTTTGAAGCTACTGATGTCTACATAAAACTTCAACGGCATTTTCGGTTCTGTCACTCTTTCCGCCTTATAAACCAATCCGGCATCCATAAGCCATTGAATAGCTGTCTCAAAGTCTTTGGCTCTACCTCCCGGCTTAGCTACACCGTAAATAAACTTCTTATTCTCTTTTACCAACTGAGAGGGCATTGACTGCCAAACCATATTGATACGATTGGCCTCAGAGGTAGGAACATGCTTTGATATATCCTTCTGGTAGGTGAAGAGAATGTTATTCTGCACCTCCCTTACCTTCAAAGAATCGTTTGTATCTACAAACGTTTTTACTGCTTCGGGCATACCACCAACAAAATAATATTCTCGGAGAAGCTTTATATATTCAGAACGAAGTAGTTTGATGGTATTCCAATCCTTACTTTTCAATATTTCAACCATTTGCTCCCTACCCTTTGCCAGGGTAAATTCGTCAAATGTCATTGGGTATATATTGAGTATGTCGACTTTACCTACTGGGAACGACTCTCCCTGATGCATGGTTATACCCAATAAAGAGCCTGCCACTGCAACATGATACTGTGGCGCTTTCTCATAGAAATACTTAAGAGCTGTCAAACCTCTTCGTAATTCTTGTATCTCATCAAGAACAATAAGGGTTTTGCCTGGCACGATGTTTTGGCGTGTAATAGCACCTATGGCAAGGATGATGCGCTGCATATCATAGTCTTGCAGGAACAGGTCTTTTGCCATATCATTGTCGTCACAATTTATGTAAGCTACATTCTCAAATTCTTGTTTGCCAAATTCAGTTAGCATAAACGTTTTGCCTACTTGACGAGCACCGGCCAAAACAAGAGGCTTACGATTCTCCTTGTTTTTCCATTGTTTTAATTGAGTAATGACATTCCTATACATAATCCATTGATATTAAGTAATTTCCATTACAAAGATACACTTTTCCGACCGAACTTTCAAGAAAAACAACATTTTTCCGACCGAACTTTTAGGATAAAACAACACTTTTCCGACCGAACTTTGATTTTTAGCGACACAATATCAGCTATAATGCTATATAATAGAACAAAAAAACGCTCAAAACTGCGAGTTGAACACGTCAAAGATTTCCTTGTGCGTTTAACTCGAAGTTTTGAGCGGTTAGAACTCTCAACTGGAACCAATTACAGCTCTGCCTTGTGCAGTTCGGCAAGTAGCTTCACGCTCTGACAGTGCAGATCGATGTGACGCTGGAGCTTCTCGTAGATGCTGTTTATTTCGACGTAATAGACGAGGGCGGTGATTTCGCCTTGCTGCAGAGCCTTGTTGAAGAGCGTGAGCGACTCTTGCAGGAGCTTGACGTCGCTGTGGTCGATGACCTGCTGAAGCCCCTGCAACTGCTCGTAGTTGGTGCGCATTGAGGCTTCTGCCTCGTGCTTGGCTTGCGACACTTGCAGCTCGGCACTCTCGCGGCGCTGACGTGCTGCCTTGACATTACTACTGTTGGTGTAGAGGGGGAAGCTTACGCCTACGAGGAAGCCGTTGATGCCTTCGCCACGTTCGGTGTTGCGACGATAGCCAAAGGAGATGTTGGGCAACCACTCTTTCTTCTGCACCTTCAGATTCAGGTCGGCTGCGCGGAGCGATGTCTGCGCCACTGCCACGTCGGCATCCGACGCGAGCGCCAAGGCACGATACGACTCGAAGTCGGTTATGGGCTGATATTCGGGCAGAACGGTATCGGTGACGTCAACGGGCTTGCCTCCGTTGAGCTGCTTAAGCTGCTGCAGAAGGGCCGTACGCTCGCCCTGCGCCTCGCTGACGAGGGTGCGCACCTCCATACAGTCGAGCTTCACCTTGTTCAGCTCAAGGGCGTTGGCGTCGCCTGCCTCCATACGCTTGTTGTACATACTGAGCAGCGTCTCGCTGTTGGCAAGACGCTCGCGTAGCATGGCGAGGGTCTGGTTGGCACGGATAATGTCGATGCAGAGGAGCTGCGCTTGCAGGAGTATGTCGCGACGCTGCTTGGCGAGGAGCTGCTCGCCTACGCTTTGCTGCATCTTGGCTTGCTTGCTGCGTGCGGCATACTTGGTAGGGAAGTCGATTTCCTGGCTCACTACAAGCTCGCTCTCGGCTACGCCGGAGTAGCCCTTGGTGAAGAACGGGCTGTACTCTACAGACGGTCCGCCGAGCGTGTTGGACGCCTTGATGTCGAGAACGTCGGCCTGATTGTTGTGTGCAAGAGCCTGCAGGGTGAGGTTGTTGGTTGCTACCTGCTTGAGCACATCGCCGATGTTGTCGGCAAGGGCTGCGCTACACGTGCTGAATGCCACGATTGTGGCGATTAGATATCTTTTCATATATAATAGGTACGATGAATGCGTTGAGTAATGTAGAACTGATTAGTCCGCCGAGTATCACCTTTGCCATGGGCGACTGTATCTCGTTGCCGGGCAGGTCGCCGCCAAGTGCCAACGGAACGAGGGCAAGAGCGGAGGTGAGAGCGGTCATGAGAATCGGGTTGAGACGCGAGAGCGAGCCTTCGATGATGGCGTCGCGTATGCTCTTGTGCTCCTCGGTGCGCAGACGCTTGTACTCGGTGATGAGCAGCATTCCGTTGCGCGTGGCGATGCCGAAGAGCGAAATGAATCCGATTACGGCTGGTATGCTCACCTCGCCCGTGGTCATCACTATGGCGAAGATGCCTCCGATGAGCGCCAAGGGAAGATTGAGGAGTATGACGCCTGCCTCCATGGCGTTGCGGAACTGCATGAAGAGGAGGCAGAAGATGACGACGATGGCGAGGATGCAGGTGAGATAGAGCACGCGGCTGGCGCTCTCCTGACTCTCAAACTGTCCGCCGTACTCCACGTGATAGCCCTCGGGCAACTGCACTTTCTCGCCTACGGCTTGCTTGATGTCTGCCACGACGTCGCTCAATGCTCTGCCGCTGGTGTTGGCAGAGATAACTATCTTGCGCTGCACGTTCTCACGATTGATGGTGTTTGGACCGGCGCTTGATATGATATCGGCAACGTCGCTCAAGGGCACCTTGCTTCCGTCTTGCGTGTCGATGATTAGGTCGCTTATCTCGTCATACTTATCGGCCTTCACAACGAGATTGAAGGCGCGTCCGGCTTCGTACACCTGCGACACGGTCTCGCCAGCGAGGTTGACGGCAAGGAACTCGTTGAACTCGGGCAGGGTGATGCCGTTGCGCACGAGCAACTCACGTCGGGGCACTATCTTAAGCTCGGGGCGCTCTATCTGCTGCTCAACGTTGAGGTCGGCAATGCCGTCGATGTCCTGGCAGGCGCTCTTTATCTGATTGCCGATGGTGAACATGCGGTTGAGGTCGGTGCCGAACAGCTTGATGGCTATGCTCGCCTGTGTACCAGAGAGCATGGCGTCGATACGGTGAGAGATAGGTTGACCTATCTCGATATTGGCTCCTGCAAGCACCGAGAGACGCTTGCGCACGTCGTTGAGTACCTCTTCATGACTGCGGTCTTTTAGTGTGAATGGGGCTTCTATCTCGCTCACGTTTACACCGAGGGCGTGTTCGTCGAGCTCTGCTCGTCCGGTCTTGCGCGCTACGGTCTTGATCTCGGGCACTTGCAGCAACAATCGCTCGGCACGTGCACCTATCGAGTCGCTCTCTTCGAGCGAGATGCCGGGCAGCGAGGATATGTTTATGGTGAAAGAGCCTTCGTTGAACTTGGGCAGGAAGCTGCTTCCCAGACAGAAGAAGAAGCCTATGGCTACGGCAAACAGCGCTGCCATGCCTACAATAACCTTGCGTGTGTTGGCGAGAACCCACAGCAATGCGCGCTCGTAATACTTCTTAAGCCATACGGCAAGGAAGGCTTCCTTGGGCATTTCGCCTTTGCTCTTGCCGAGCAGGTAGCTGCACAGCACGGGGGTTAGCGTGAGGGCTACGAGGGTTGAGGCAAAAAGGGCTGTGACAAAGGCTATGCCGAGGGGTATGAGCATGCGTCCTTCCATGCCGCTGAGGAAGAAGAGCGGGGCGAAGCTGACCACAATTATAAGCGTAGAATTGAGTATAGGCATACGCACTTCGCGCGAAGCGTTGAACACAAGTTCGAGTATCGGCACGCGGTCGGCCTCGGGCAGTTCACGGTTCTGGCGTATATGCTTGTACACGTTCTCCACATCTACTATAGCATCGTCGACGAGTGAGCCGATGGCAATGGCAAGTCCGCCGAGTGTCATGGTGTTGATGCTGATGCCAAGGGCGTTGAGCACTATCATGGCAACGAGAAACGAGAGGGGGATTGTGACGAGCGAGATGACCGTTGTACGAACGTTGGCGAGGAAGAGCATAAGGATTATCACAACAAAGATGGCGCCCTCGACGAGCGACTTCTGCACGTTGTCGATGCTGCTTTCGATGAAGTCGGACTGACGGAAGATGTCGGTGGAGATGTGGACGTCTGCGGGCAGCGACTTCTGAAGGTCGTCAAGGGCAAGATCGAGGTGCTTGGTGAGGTCGATGGTGCTGGTATTGGGCTGCTTGGTGACTGTGAGGAGCACGGCAGAGTGTGCCCGCTCGCTGCCAACGCCAAGCTTTGGCGACTGGTTGCCTACCTTTATGTCGGCTACATCGGCAAGGGTTATGACGCTCTCGCCATTCTTCTTGACGATACATGTGCCCAACTTCTCTACATCATTGGTTGAGGTGATGCCACGGATGATGTATTCGTTGCCGTACTTATAACGTACTCCGCCGTTGGTATTGACATTCATGCCACGCGTAGAAGCCATGATGTCAGAGAGCGAAACGCCGAAATGCTTCATACGACCGGGACTTAGGAGTATCTGATATTCCTTGATGTCGCCGCCATGCACGCTGACCTGAGCCACGCCTCCGGTAGAAAGCAGGCGCGGACGTATCACCCAGTCGGCATAGGTGCGTAGGTCTTGCTGCGAAGTGTGCTTGCTGGTGAGGCTCACAATGAGCACTTCGCCGAGTATGGACGACTGCGGACCGAGTACGGGAGCACTTACACCGGCTGGCATCTGTTCGCCTACAGCAGCGAGTTTCTCGCTGACTATCTGTCGGGCAAGATAGATGTCGGTGCCCCAATCAAATTCTACCCATACAACTGAGAAACCGTTGGTGGACTGCGAACGGACGCGACGTACACCAGTACTGCCGTTGACGGCGGTCTCAATAGGGAATGTAACGAGCTGCTCAACTTCCTCTGTCGCCATGCCACCGGCTTCGGTCATGATGACTACGGTAGGTGCGTTGAGGTCGGGAAACACGTCGACATCGGTCTTGCTGGTGGAGTATAAGCCGGCTATGACAAGCAGTACGGACGCCACCAACACGAGGATTCTGTTCTCAAGCGAGAAGCGTATTATCTTATTCAGCATAGTTATTAGTGATTATGATTATGCGCTGGGATAGCGTTTGAAGCCGAAGCCAATCTTACTTGCATAGCGCCCTTTGTGACAACGCGGTCGCCTTGCTTCACTCCGGTGAGTATCTCGACACGCTCACCGTCGCTCTCGCCAAGCGTAACTTCCTGCTTGCGGTAGCCTTCGGCATCTACCTGGATGTAGACAAAGTGGATGCCCTGCTCCTCGGTGAGGGCGGTTAGGGGCAGCGTTATGACGTTGTGACGATCCTGAGTGATGAGATAAATCTCGGCGTATGAACCCTGAACGACATCACCGGTGTTGTTGAACTCGAAGATGACGGGAATGTATGAGTTGTTGACTTCGGCTGAACGACCGTACGACTGTATATGTCCTCCCATGTCAGTAATGTCGTATAGGCGATTGCTATAGCTTGTACGGAACTTGGCACAACGTATCTTGTTGACATCGCCAAAGTGGCGTTCGGACACTTCGGCACGCAGATAAAGATGCTTGTTTTGCGTGATTATGGCAAGAGGCTGACCTGCCTCGACGTAATCACCGCCGTTAACGAGACATTGCTTGACATATCCGCCACGCGGAGCAGACACTGCTACCCCACCCTCGCTGCGCGTACGCTTCATACTTGTATATGTAAGCTTGGCTGCTTCGTATTCGGCCATGGCAACAGCAAGGTCTTTCTCGCTTATTATCTTGTCCTTGATGAGAATCTTTGCACGTGTATAGTCGCGCTCAGCACGTTCGTAGTCGATGCGCGAACGCTGTACGGGATCGCCGTCGGCAAGCTGCATTCCGGCTGAAGTAATGGAGAAAAGCGTTGTTCCGGCAGCTACTTTCAATCCCTCGCTGACGTGGTTCTTGTACTGCACACGGCCGCTAATGGTAGCTACAACGGTGGTTTCATCGCACGATGCCGACATCACCTTGCCACTGGTATGAATGACACCATGGAACACTCCGGGCTTCACCTCCTCCACTTTAACGCCTGCTGCACGCGCTTTCTCGGGCGAGAGGATTATCTCATCGGTATGAGCACCCCTAGCATTATGGTCGTGATCTTCGGAATCGTGGTCGTGGTGCTCTGTTTCCTCGGCATGCTCATGGTCATGGTCGTGATCGAGATGGTCATGGGACTTGCCTCCGCAAGCGACCATTCCCGCCACGAAGACTACTGATAATAGGTAATAAGAAAATCTTTTAAGCATATTTCATTAAGTGTTTATTACAAAGATAAATAGTCAGTTGCAAAGATATGAAATAAGATATGCAACTATGTTGCAAACGAATAGAAAAATGCTTGGATATATGATAAAAAAAAGCGGATGCGCCGCACTTCTGAGAGTGCTTCGCATCCGCTTAGTTTATTTGTTGTTGACTGAATTAGTCAGCGAGCTTAGCCTTGATGAACTCGCGGTTGAGGCGAGCGATGTTGGCGATAGACTCGTTCTTCG
>ERZ779669.568-NODE-568-length-21672-cov-3.128926_pt1 | contig 21672 bp, 21 predicted proteins | sample MGYA00511372_ERZ779669 | MGnify/ENA primary metagenome ERZ779669 (study PRJEB29588, sample SAMEA1967891) | human gut metagenome | biome: human gut; feature: human-associated habitat; material: faeces | place: Denmark | collected 2008/2010 ... | reverse complement strand
GGGGTCGCGAGTTCGAGTCTCGTTTTCCGCTCATAGCAAAGGCTGTTTCAATCTTATGTTGAGACAGCCTTTTTTGCATTTATTCAGTTAGCCTTTTCCAGTTACTCAAATCCCTCTTTAGCTTTCTAAAGTAAATGGTTAGGATGCTAAAAAGGGCAGTTGCACACAGAAATGTACAACTACCCTTTGTCTTGTTCTATGTTTCTTAATCGCTTGACACTATTGCTTTTCCAGTCCGAGTCCTACAAGCATTCCGTCGTAGGTTTCTGCCAGCGAACCAATTGTCTTCAGTGTAGTGTTGCTGCTTTTGCTAGAAAGATAGGTGAGCAGTTGCAGCAGTTTGTCGGCGTTGAATAAAAGATCCATGGAACTGGAAGTACAATTTACTTTGGCATTCAGACCGATAATCTTGGCAAACTTCAGATTTACTTTCTGTGCAGAGCGGTCGTACGAATAACTGCCATTCAAAGGCTTGTTTCCCACTGTCGCAGTAAATGTGCTGTCGGCATTGAATACAAATGTCAGTTCACCGGCTTTAATGCCTATTTTCTCAAGCTGTTCATCCAGTTTCTGTTCTACGGCTGATGCAGCCAGTGAACCTCCGGCTTTTTGCAACAGGTTATCCGATTCAAATTCAAGTGTCGAGCCGGTGAACATCCACGTTCCTGTCATATCTGTGTTGTCTTTGTTTGTGACTGCATTGACAACTTTCTCAATATTGTCTTTGTTGAACAAATCTTTCAACGATTGTGCCTGGCTGACAGCAGGGCATACCAGCAGCACGGTCATCATGACGAATCCTCCGATTTTTCGTTTCATAATTCAAATCCTTTCTGTTTTTCTTTACTGTCTCACTTCTTTATTGATTTTCTCAATATAATCCAATAACTCTTTTCGTCCCAAATTGTTTTCGGAAGAGGTAATAAAATAGGGCGGAAGTTCTTCCCATTGCGTTTTCAGAGTTTCCAGATATGCTCTGACATTGGCATTCAGCCTGCCTCCTTTCAGCTTATCGGCTTTGGTAAAGACTATGGAAAACGGAATGCCGTTTTCTCCCAGCCATTCAATGAATTTCAAGTCAATATCCAAAGGTTCCAGCCGGCTGTCTATCAGTACAAACAGGTTGGTCATTTGAGCCCGTTGCAGGATATAGCTTTCAATGACATTTTTTATCTGTTCCTGGCCTTTGAATCCTCGTTTGGCATACCCGTACCCCGGGAGGTCTACAATATACCAGTTCTTGTTGACAAGAAAGTGGTTTATCAGCATGGTCTTTCCCGGAGTAGCAGAAGTCATGGCCAAGCCTTTCCTGCCTGTCAGCATATTGATAAGGCTCGATTTTCCTACATTCGACCTGCCAATAAAAGCATATTCGGGAAAGTTTCCAGCCGGACATTTGCGTACATCCGTATTGCTTATAATGAATTCAGCACTTGTAATTTCCATGTTGTTTTGCAATTCTGTTGTTATTGTTATTTTTTGTGGGCTTGATAACCCTTAGCAAAGATACTATTTATTTTTTGTAAGTTGGCTGCATTCGGTTCAATTTGCTATCTTTGCAATCCTGTATAAAAAATTAAGATATGAATGAACAGTTTCCTTCCGTATTATTGGAAAAGGCCGTAAGCGAGTTCGCCAAATTGCCGGGAGTGGGACGCAAGACCGCCATGAGGCTGGTGTTGCACTTGCTTCGACAGGATACGCCTGTGGTAGAAGCTTTTGGAAACGCCATTGTGACACTGAAACGGGAGGTGAAGTATTGCAAGATATGCCATAATATTTCAGATACGGATGTCTGCCGCATTTGTGCCAATCCGCAGAGAGATTCCTCGGTGGTATGTGTGGTTGAGAATATACGTGATGTAATGGCTGTGGAAGCAACCCAGCAGTTTCGGGGATTATATCATGTGCTGGGAGGGGTTATTTCTCCTATGGACGGTATCGGCCCCGGTGATTTGCAAATCGAAAGTCTGGTACAACGGGTAGAAGCAGGAGGCATTAAGGAGGTAATTCTGGCATTAAGTACTACCATGGAAGGTGATACCACTAACTTTTATATCTATCGTAAATTAGAAAAGACGGGTGTCAAACTGTCGGTCATAGCCCGGGGCATTTCCGTGGGCGACGAACTGGAGTATGCCGACGAAGTTACCTTGGGGCGTAGCATTGTGAACAGAATGCCTTTTACGGGAGTGGTTTGAATGGAAATAACATCATAGGAGTATGGAAGAAGAGATAAGACGGACAAATAAATTGATTCAGACGGTCTATTGTGTATTCTGGCTGTTGCCGGTATGTCTGGTAATTGCCGGAGAGACTGGTGACAGTTGGGTAGGGCTGTATGCCGAACAGGTGCGCACTACCTATCTGGCCGAAACACTGATTATCCTGCTTACGGCGAGTATGGTTCCGCTGTCGTTGAAACTGTTTTCGTGGATACTTGAAAAGAAAATCAATACAGCCCATTTGCCCCATGCATTGCGATTGTATGCAGTTTGGAGTTGCATCCGTCTGTGTATGCTGGCATTGCCTGCGTTATCGGGACTGGCGGTTTATTACATGATGTTGAGTAACAAAAGTGTTTTATGCGCACTTATTTCCCTGACGGCTTCCCTGTTTTGCATTCCGGGTATGAAGCGCCTGCGCAGGGAGTTGCAGTTGGAGGACAGTGCAGATTGAGTGAAACAAACAAAGAGCAATGCTCGCTTTTCTCGCATATCATATATGGACAGTTCTTACTTTGTTGGAAAGGAAGTATATCTTCGGGCTATGGAGCCTGAAGACTTGGAAATAATGTATTCCATTGAAAATGATCCCCGGATGTGGGACGTAACCAATTTTACAGTGCCTTATTCCCGCTATGCGTTACGGCAATATATCGAAAATTCACAATATGATATGTTTGCCGACAAGCAGCTCAGACTCATGGTAGCACGTCAGGCTGATAACGAAGTGGTAGGTACAATTGATATAACCGACTTTGCCCCGTTACATTCACGTGGTGAGCTCGGTATTTCAATCCGTAAAGAGTTTCAGGGCAAGGGATACGCCAAGGAAGCGTTGGCTTTACTTTGCGATTATGCTTTCCGTTTTCTGTTTATGAAACAGCTGGTGGCTCATGTTGCAGCCGACAACGAGGCAAGCATCCGTTTGTTCGCTTCTTGCGGTTTTGTACAATGCGGCTTGCTTAAAGAATGGTGGCATGTGGAAGGAACTTATAAGGACGTATTGCTGTTGCAGCGCATCCGGCCTAATTGAGTGAAGGAATCTGCGGAAAGTGTGACCATATTTCATATTTGTTTCCCAATTTTCCAAGCGATTGTTTCCACAGTTGGTCGCTTGAAGCTTCATCCATCAGCACACTGGCATTTTCATGACTTATCAGCCATGTGTTCTCGTCTATTTCACGCGAAAGCTGTTTATATTCCCAACCGGAATATCCTAAAAAGAACCGGATATTTCCTTTGATGTTTCCTCCCTGTTGCATGTATTGCTTAAGCATGTCAAAATCTCCGTTCAGATAAATATTGGGAGCCACCGGGAGCGAGTGGGGGATTCCCTCCAATGTATGCAGGAAGAACAGTGTATCCATACTGATAGGACCGCCCTGATACAGCGGGATTCTTTCGGTAAATTCCACATCGTCAATGAGGGTGTTCAGCGAGATGGGAAGCGGCTTGTTCAATACCAGCCCCATGCTTCCGTCAGGTGTATGATCGATCAGTAAAACAACAGAACGTCCGAATATCTGGTCACGCAGAAACGGCTCGGAAATCAGAATCCGGCCTTTTGCAGGAACGATGTGGTTCGTTTCTATTTTGAATATGTTGGGGTCACTGTTGTACATACGGCTTCTAATATACGGATTATTTCCCGAATAACAAATATTATCAGCTTTTTTTGATGGATATCCGTTGAAAAGAAACCTCTTTTATTCAGTTTTTTTACGGGCAGGCTCTATCCGATATTTGCGCATAGTTTGCCTGCCCGGTAAACAGGGATTTAACGGTGCGGATGATTGGCCTCAAATAATTTCATCCGTTCTTCCAGTAAATCATATTGATGGTCCTGTATAAAAGATGTGCACGCCCGCAGTCCCTGTTGCTCGCTGCCGGTTGTTACCAGCGATATGGCACTTACTCCATAATACATCAATTCGCGTGCCAATTCCCCACTGTCCATGCCTGGATAACCGATGGTAAAGTAGAAGCCGTCGGCGATAGGATCCTGCAAATCTTTGTCGTATACCAGGTAAAAACCATGTCGCAGGAATATTTCTTTCAGGCGGCGGGCACGTTCTCCATAAACCTTTACTTCGTCCAGGAAATGATAAGTGCCGTCGCAGGCCGCTTTGAGCATAGCGGCAAGGGCATATTGCGCAGAATGGCTAGTGCCCGATGAAAGTGCATAAAGCACCCGATGTACGAATACAGTGCCGAATGTTCCTCCGCCATAACGCTTCGTCAGGCCCGGATAGGCACGTTGGTAAAGTTTGTCGGAGATGCAGCACACACCGATGCGCTGTCCGGCATAGCTGAATGCTTTCGAGCCCGAAATCAGCAGCACATAGTGGTCTGTATAATGTGCAACGCTGAGTTGGAAGGGAGCTTGGAAGGGCTTCCCTTTGTCTTGTCGGAAATCCATGGCAAAGTAAGCCAGATCTTCCAATACAATGGTATCATATTGGGTAGCCAGCTGGCCGATAGTACGTAATTCATCTTCCTTCAGGCAAATCCAGCTCGGGTTGTTGGGATTGGAATAGATAATGGCGGCTATGTTGCCTCTTTTCAGGTAACTTTCCAGCTTTTCCTTCAGTTGTTCTCCCCGGTAATTGTATACATCAAATGTCTCATATTTCTGTCCCATTACAACCAGCTGCTGTTTCTGCACCGGAAAACCCGGATCAATAAACAGGATGGTGTCTTTCTTTTCGTCGCATTGTCCGCAGGTCAGGAAAGAGGCAAATGTCCCCTGCATGGAACCGGTAACCGGCACACAGCCTTCGGGTGATATGTCTACATCAATAAATGCCTTTACAAACCGGGAGGCTTCTTTTTTCAGTTCTGGCAATCCGTTAATATCGGGATACAGGCTGGCTATGCCGTGTTGCAAAGCTTCTATTTCAGCTTTTACTCCCACTGCCGAAGGGGGCAATCCTGGCACGCCCATTTCCATTTTTATAAATTCAACGCCCGATTCTGCTTCTGCTCTCGATGCAATGGCTTTCACTTCACGAATCGTTGCTTTTGAGAAATCTGTAATACGGAATTCTTCGATAGTACGGTCAATCAGTTTACGTTCAATAGGTGTATTTTCCATGTTTGTTCTTTTTTACTGTTCTACAAAGGTAATATAAATCTCTTATTGTCAAGGTGGAATAAAAAAAATAAGTTTTTTTTCGCTTTATCTATTGCAGATTCAAAAAAAAGCTCTACCTTTGCAACCGCAATCGAGAGAGATAGCAACGAAACAATGAAACTTTGGTGCGGTAGTTCAGCTGGTTAGAATACATGCCTGTCACGCATGGGGTCGCGGGTTCGAGTCCCGTCCGCACCGCTTAAACATCAAAATTTATCTTGTAAACCTCTAGAAACCAATTTTCTAGAGGTTTTCTTTTTATTAGTAGTCTATTCCTCACTAGTTAAGACTATCGAACCGTTTTTTGTAAAGTTAATGATTCTGAAACTTATCCATAACACATAGATAATCGATTTTATTTATTTTTTGGTTTTTGTAAATTCTGACAGTTTTATGCCATATCCAAACGATGGCCATTCTACGAATATATCTTCACTGAATGAATGTTTTATAATTGAAATTTTCTGTGAAGGGTTAATTTCAGATAGAAAGTCATAACGGTCAGTCGGAATTTGGTATTGACAAGTTGTGCCAGATTGAGTTACTATAAGGGAAAGAAGTGAACGGCTGATGATAACTTCTTCAATTTTGTACAAATCGGAAAGATCGACCTCTTCGAAAAAGGATTCAAGTGTTTTAAAATAGATTTTTCTTCCTTGTCCATCCGTATCGAATTTATTGAAAATCCTACTCCATATTTTTTCATCTTTTCCATTGGGCATTGACAAATTTATGCGATATAATGTTTCCGGTAATTCGTACAGAGGTTGTTTATCGGATAAACTGGAAAAATGCAGTGTCTGGTTATCGGGCTCGTAATCGTAATTATAATAGCTGAAACTTTTGGTTTGGTTAGCCATTTGAGTTATCAGTAACTGTTTTTCAGGAAACAAAAATTGCAGAATACAGGTATCTAATACTTGAAAATCTTCCGTGTTTTTCCCCATTTCCAGATGAAGGGCCATGTAAAAACCATAATTCGAGTCGTTGGGATTATATTCTACCAGTAACCAGGCATGAGCTCCTCGTTGGTAGATTGTACCAGGAACAATCCAATAACTCCGTGCAGGCCAGTCAAACAAAATGGAACTTTTAAGGGCAGAATTTATGAAATCTGTATCAGTGTAGTATCTGAATAGTATGATGCAATTGTATATCAAATCCCAGATTGTTATGGAATGTTCGTACGATGTTATTGTTGCTGCCAAATTCGACGCAGCCTGATGGGCACTGATTTTCTCTGGATGGAGTGAGAATAATATTTTGTCCAGGCTGTACAGCAGTTTGCAGGCTATAGTTACACTTGCTTTGGTATAAGATTCTATTTTTTTTGCTCTGATATAGAATAGGGTTACCATTCCCCATAGCACATCCGGCTCTTCTTTTTTCATTTCTTTCAGTACAGGCATTGTGTTTTTTCTGAATTCGTTGGAATAGTAATCGTAGCAATCGTCTATCAGGGAGCCGATAACATTTTCTACCCACTCCGGATGTTGGATATTCATTTCTCTCCGAAGAATGTCATAAAAGTCTTTGGCCATGTAGCAGATACGTGCAAGGGAATATAGCACTGTTTCGTCAATCGAAAATTCCGTGAGCAATTTATCCCAGATTTCGTTTACAATCCTTTCTGATACATTTCCTTGTATAAGGCGATAGATAGTCATCTTTCCCCTGTACCCTAATCTTTTAGCCAAAGCCGAGGCGGAAGGAGCAAATATGTGGTTATCAATAAGGCATTGTAATATTTCAATTTTCTCATCCATAATAGTATCACATTTCTATAAATTTGGTACGCTTTGTTCTGTAGTATAGAGAATGTTCTTGATTCTTTTTTGATACACACTATAACTCTCTATTTTTGTATCAAGTAACTGGTAAAGGTAAAAAAACTCCTGGAAACAGAGCGTCATGTTCAAGTAAAAATGTATATTTGTAGCGTTCAATTAGAGAAATGATTGAACGATTACATAAAGCGTTTTTGGCTTTTATCCTGAAAAACGAAATCGCCAATTTCAAAAACTCGAAGGATGAAAGGACATGACGCTCATCTGTTTTGTATATGTGCGTACAGCCCATACTGTATATACATACCAAGACGGCGTGGGAGTTTTGTTTATATTCATTTTCGAGTTAGGCGTTTGGCGATGCCTGTTTTTCAATGAATAGCAGACAAGTCCTCACGCCTTTATTGTATGGTTAAATCTAATGCTGAATTCTGAGGACTTATAAGCGTATAAAAACTTAGGAGGAATAGTTATGCCTTTGTTTAGAGTAACTGTAAAACGGATGAAAAACACAAATGGTGTACGTCTTGAGCCGGGAATGTATGTGGACATTCCAAGTAACTCATTCAGTAATCCAGTGACTACTAATGGTGGTCAGGTAGTGGTTGATGCCTTTTATCGTATCTATGGAGTAGATATTAAGAGGGCCGGAGCGTTGAATATGAGTGATTTGGATGTGGTGAGAATCGGATAAAAAAACTTTTTAATCATGGAAGAACAGTGTCCTGCTGCTTTTTCCATGATTTTTTCTTCTAAAATATTAAACGAATATGCGATATGAAAAATAGGTATATAGCTGCTATACTAGCATTCTTTTTGGGTGGGCTTGGTGTTCACAAGTTTTATTTGGGCAAATGGACTGGTATATTTTACCTTGCACTTTGCTGGACATATGTACCTTCTCTCATTGCATTGGTAGAAGGTATACTTTATTTGGTTAACGGAGAAAAAGCCTTCAACGAAAAGTATAATAAACAAGCGATGACAAACACAGGCTGTTATCAATCTACAGATGATTCAAGCTATCACCAGGGACAGGTAATAAACCAATCGGCAAATTATGTGCTTTGTCCCAAGTGTGGACATGCAAATGAAAAAGGAAGTAATTTTTGTGAAGTTTGTGGGCAGAAATTGTAATTAAAAATGTAAATCTATGTTTTGCAAGAAATGCGGTAAAGAACTGAATAATGGTGCAAAAGTATGTCCAAATTGTGGAACGAAAGTCACATTGGCGAATGCGTTGACAGATATATTCAAAAATGGTCGACAGATTTGGGTGAAAGAAGGTGAATTAACTTCAACAGATTGTTTTGCATCACCCCAAATTCCCGAAGAGGCAAAAAGCGCTGCAAGAATGAATTTTGGAATAAATTATAGCGAACAGATTTTATTTATCAGAGATTCTTCATTTTGGAATTCACGTAACCAGGGGCTTGTTATAACTGATGGTGGTATATATTGTATTCCAGATAATGATAAACCCGAAGAAAAAATTATTTTGGGATGGGATATTCTCAAATTTGTGGAATATAAAGATTTGGTCCTTTATTTTTGGGGGTATGGTGATGAAAATGATAATTGCCCTATTCATATTTCTTATTTCATGAAAAATTCAGATGATGAATATAAGGCGCGTCGTATAGGTATATCTTTAGCTCAGACATTTACTTCAATGGCTCGGTGTGTGGAGCCAGAAGCAGATCCTTTTGATATAGCATGGGATCATTATGAACAATTATTTGACCATGGAAAAATAGAAGAAGCTCTCCAATTTGCGCTATCCTGTAAAGACCAGGAAGGATTAACAGCTTTTTATGCAATAGCCGCAAATCTTTACGCGACGAAAGGAGAACCCATAAAAGGAATTGCGCTTCTTGATGAAGGATTAAAACTTTGTGAGCCTGAAAGTGGATTGGCTACATGGTTTAACTATTACAAATATTCTGCTTATGTTGAATTAAAAAATGCTATTGAAGCCCGTAAGTATTGTTTGCCTGTTATACAGAATGCAACAGATGATATGAAACGAAATGATGGCCTTTCTATTAAAGAAGATGCCATGAACGATTTGGAAATTTTGGATAAAGAGTATATTGCACATTATTTGGAACTTCCTTACAACAAACGCAAAGTTTTGTTACCCGTTAGCAGCTATACTGATTTATGTCAAGACTATCTGAGTGTTATTGATATTAAGAAGCTTTCAGATTCTGGCATTGTCTTTCCCATCGGCCATCCGGTAGCTTACCAGCTCTATGTAGGCCATCCGTATATCAAACAGAAATATTTACCTTTTGAGAGTTATGAATTAGAGTTGATAGAAGACAAGGTACGTGAGTTCTGTCAATTAGTACAATGTTTAGGGGCAACTGAAATTACAATTGAATGTCTGAACAGTTCTTCAAGCGATAGGAATACGAATACCGAACAGCATATTTCAGGAGATGTATCATACAGAGTGGCATCAGTTTCAGGTAAAAATAATCGGGATCAAAGCCAGCATCTAATAGATGAAATAAGTCAGTCCATCAACCTTCATCAGAAATTTGTACCCAATGGAAAACCTCATTTACCAGAAGATTTAGTATGGTATCACAATGAGCCATCCTGGCAACGGCTGTACAATCAGCGCATGCAGGGAGCTTTGTTGCAACACGAAGAACGGATTGAAACACGAAAGAACCGCGTGCTTGAGGGTTCGGAATTGAATTCCATAGAAGGTGAGTTCAAAAGTTTGTTTTTGGCAGCAAACGGTCAGTGGAATAAAAAGATTGAAGAAAAATTTGAACTGCGAGAGAATGCAGTACTGGCTATTCATGTTCAATTCGCATCGCTTCATGACTTGGAAACTCAAACATCATCCGCAAATACATTCTCCTTCAGCCAATATACGGAAAGCGAAAAAGAGTATTTGGAAGAGTTGAAAAATTGTTTGGAAGAAAACAATGAAATTTCTTCGGGTGAACGTCGTTTACTTGAAAAACTGCGTAAACATCTCGGCATATCAGAGGAACGGGCGTTGGAATTGGAAGAATATCTGAAACCATCGCTTACAGAAGACGAAAAGGAATATTTGGAAGAATACCGGTATTGTCTGGCATCCGGAAGCGAAATTTCTGCAAGCGAACGGCGGTTACTCGACAAATTGAGAAACAGGCTAGGGATATCGGAAGATCGGGCAAAAAATATAGAATGTTTAATTAAATAAAAGAATGAAGTAATGACATTTATAATGATTTTAGTGATAGTACTGTCTATCATAACTGTATATATTCGTTATAAGCAAGACCAGATAGTAGGACTTTCTCATAAAGAGATATTGGAAAAACACCAAAAAGCGTTTGCCAATTACAAAGGCTGGTTAATTTTTGCTGTCATTTTGTTTGTGTGTGGCTATCTGTTAGCAAAATGTTTCCCGATGTATAAAACCGAAAATTATGAATATTGGTTTTTTGGTACCCACACAGGTACCCGTGAGGTATTAACCACATCAGCTTGGTGGTCGTATATCTTACGTGGATTTGGTATATTAATTGGTATCCCTGTATTAATAGGCTTTTTAGATCGCTGGAGCGCCATCAGAAGATACCGGAAAATGACACAAGCTGAATATGCCAATTTTCAACAACTGGTACAATCTGATATAAATAAACAGGATGAATCTGTGAAGCAGGCAAAAAAAACCAGGACAATAATCAATATTATAGGGAAAATCATCAATGGGGGAGCTTGATTATGATACTGAAATATGTATGGATAGTATGTGACTTTTAAAACGGGTGAATTGGTTGGTATATCTTGATAAATTCATGATATATATGAGTACCAGAAAGCACAATAAATGATACCATTCTTAAAAGGCTTGAATCAGGGACCGTTTAATTTTATGGGTCAGTAAAAATTTTTTTTGATCTTTGTACCACTGGTTCATTGGGACATGGAGGAAATAAGATGAGTGTTTATTTGAAAACATTTGTAACGCCAAAAGATTCTTGGGTCGACTGGTATTTCAATGCTATAGATACGAAAAAGTTACATAAATTGGGGAATACCCTGAAAAATTTATTTAGAGAGATTCCGGAGTATTATAATGTATTTATTCCAAGTAAAGTGCCATGTTATACAAGCTGGTATCCTTGGAATACATTTTATAATAGAGATTTAGATCCGATAAAATTTGATGATATAACAATTTTTTATGGTGGAAACGGTTCTGGCAAAACGACTTTACTTAATCTTATTGCCGAAAAATTAGAGCTTTCAAGAACGGCCCTTTTTAATAAAAGCCCATTTTGGGATGAATATGTAGACTTGTGTAATTATGAACAGGGTGATTCCATAAATACGCCTAAAGCCTTGCATAATGGTGCTATAATAACCAGTGACGATGTGTTTAAGTACATGCTTGAAAACAGAAAAATCAATCTTAATACAGACAATACCAGAGAACAGCTGCTGAAGGATTTTTATCAGAGACACCATGTAGAAATGGGAAAAAAAGCTTCATCTTATGTCAAGTCTAAGCTGAAAAAAGTGGATGACGAGAAATCAAATGGAGAAACAGCCTTCAGATATTTTGTAGATGCAGTAAAGGATGATACTTTGATATTATTCGATGAACCAGAGAATAGCTTATCTGCCCAATGGCAAATAGAACTGTCGCTTTTTTTGCGGGGAGCGGTTCGTGAATTCAATTGCCAGTTTGTAATAGCTACACATTCCCCTTTTATTTTGTCAATACAAGGAGCAAAAATATATGATTTGGATTCCACTCCCATATGTACAAATGAATGGTATAAATTAGAGAATGTACGGGCCTACTATGAGTTGTTTAAAAATAATAGGGATTTGTTTGATGAATAATAGTTTGTTTTGTCCGTATTTTTTGTGTATTACTTTTTTCATGAAAACAGATAAGAATGATATTGTAATGTGGCTTATTGGTGTTGTAGCTATATTGTGCATACCATTTCTTATTATTTATGAAGCAGGTAAAAAGTTTTATTATTGTATGCCTTGGAAACTGGCAGAAGTGAGAAAACGTAATAAAAAGATTCGTGAACTGGAAGAAAAACTTGGACTCGGCAAAAGGGATGATAAAGCCTTACATTACGATCCTTTCTATTATAAAAATAGGAATAAGGACAGAAACGATTATCTGAACGATTTAGAGTATAAGATTGCTCAGAATTATAAAAGTCCTGATTTTATAAAAGTGATAAATAGAGATGCTGATTTTATAGATTATCGTAAAGCTGAAGGGACTTATAAAGAATATGGAGTTGCTATTCTTGTAAATAAAAAACGCTATAAAAAGCCCAAAGCCTGTACACTACAACACAAGAATATATTGGTGAAATCAATATATAAGAAATGTTGTGACAATCCGGAATTTTTTTTTCGGATAAACAGCTCTCGAACTTATGAAACGCTTTCTGAATGTGGAAATTACAATGATTACTATTATATAAATATAGGAGGAAAGTATACGCGTTTTGAAGCCATAACTAATAAAGAAATAGACAATTTTATAGAGGATTTTAAACGGGAATATATTAAATAGAATCAGACACATACATTCTAAGAACGCACTAGGAATATTCTTTTAGTGCGTTTTTTATTTTTTGGATTGAATGATGTATAAGATTCTATTTTCCTTAACTTATAATCTCATAAATAAGAACAACTAAGAATATATAAATTCTTTGCAAAAATCATCTGAAATACGATAAATCTCTGTAACTTTAGACACTATGGAGATAGTGGTAATCATTAAGATGTTGTTATTGGCATTATGGGTTGAACAATGGCATTGTCATCTTCTCAATTACCAATAAAATATTTATTTGTTTTGTATTAATCTTACGTTGTAGATAGTATTTTGAAGTCTTTCAACATAAAGACTCATTGCAATATATTTTGTATAATCCAAATAGAAAATCTGATACATCATGAAAAAAAGTTTTATGGCAATAGATTTGGGTGCAACCAGCGGTCGTACAATTTTGGGTAGTTTTACTCCGGATGGTCTTGAATTGGAAGAAATCAATCGTTTTCCTAACCATATAATAGAAGCGACAGGACATTGTTATTGGGATATTTATGAACTTTATCGTCGTGTCATAGAAGGATTGAAGCTGGCAGCTCAAAAATCAGATGTAGAGATTGTTTCAATTGGAATTGATACATGGGGAGTAGATTTTGTTTGTATAGGGAAGGATGGACAAGTCCTGCGTACTCCTTATTCGTACCGTGATCCTCATACAGAAGGTGCTCCGGAAGCTTTTTTTTCCCGTGTACCACGAAATCGTGTGTACGAACTGACAGGTATTCAAGTAATGAATTTTAATTCTATTTACCAATTGGATGTTATGCGTCGTGCAGCAGACAGCATACTGACTATTACTGACAAAATACTGTTTACTCCAGATGCATTGAGCTATTTGCTGACAGGGCAAATGGTGACAGAATATACGATTGCCAGCACGGCACAGTTATTGAATGCATCTACTCATCGCTTTGATCCTGAGTTACTCCAGGCCTTGGGATTGACGGAAAAACATTTTGGCCGTTTGGTCTATCCCGGTGAGAAAGTTGGAGAACTTTCTACTTCAGTACAGCGTATTACAGGCCTTGGCCCGGTCCCCGTGATAGCTGTTGCTGGACATGATACAGCTTCTGCCGTAGCTGCCGTTCCAGCTAATAATCGCAACTTTGCATATTTAAGCAGTGGCACCTGGTCATTAATGGGGATTGAAACAGATGCACCTATTATTACTCCCGAAACTGAAGCATTGAACTTTACAAATGAAGGCGGTGTAAATGGTACCATTCGTTTTTTTAAAAATATTTGTGGCATGTGGTTGCTTGAACGATGCCGCCAGCAGTGGCAAGATGTTTCTTACGAAGATCTGATAATTGCCGCAAAGTCCAGCGATGCTTTCCGAAGTTTGATTGATCCGGATGATCCGTTTTTTTCCAATCCAGGGGATATGCAACACGCCATTCAGGAATATTGTTTACGTACAAAACAGAATATTCCCGTAACACAGGGACAGATTGTACGTTGTATTTTTGAAAGTCTGGCTTTACGTTACCGACAGGTATTTGAATCCTTGCGCAGTTTTTCTTCCTATTCCATAGATGTTTTACATGTGATAGGCGGTGGAAGCCGCAATGACTTGTTAAATCAGTGGACTTGTGATTCCATTGGTATTCCTGTTGTTGCCGGTCCATCCGAAGCTACTTCCATTGGTAATATCATGTTACAGGTCATACAGGTAAATACATCGTTGGATGTGTTTGCCATGCGTAGGCTGTTAGCCGCTTCTCTACCTTTGAAAAGCTATCAGCCACGTGACAAAGAATTATGGGACAATGCTTATAAGCGATTCACTGAAATAACTTGGAAAGGAAGCGAGGATCAAAAATAACTATTAGTTTAAATAACCATGAAAGAGGAGGGAGGCTATTTTGTTATCTTTAATCATGTTTTCAGACAGCAATAACTCAATTAATTTCAGACAACATAGATATAAATAGATATTTTCTTATATTTGTAAATTATGCAGGAATTGCTCTATTTACAATTTAAAAAGGTTACCATAAAATCATAGAATACTATTCGCTATCGATTTGGAACCAGCCTGTAACAAATTTAGAAGTTTGTGATAGCTGCCTGAAAATATAAGTTTCGTAATAAAAAATTATAGGACCATTGATTTACAAAGAATCTTCAAATAAATAATTAACGGTTAATTCCAAAAGAAATGAAATCAATATTAGACAATCATCCGGGGTTATCTGCTGAAGTTGCAAAAGTAGCAGAAGTTGCTGGCTATTTGTGGCAAAAAGGATGGGCAGAACGTAATGGAGGTAATATTACCTTAAACATAACAGAGTTTGTGGACGAGGAAATAAAAAACATGCCTGCAATTAGCGGTGTGTTAAATATCGGTAAGACTCTTCCTCATTTGAAAGGCTGCTATTTTTATTGCAAAGGTACTCAGAAACGGATGCGCGATCTTGCTCGTCATCCCATGGAAAACGGTTCAATTATCCGTATTCTGGATGACTGTGCCAGTTATGTTATTATAGCAGACCAGGTGGTAATGCCTACTTCTGAACTGACTGCTCATTTGAGTGTACACAATTATCTGATTGGAAAAGGCTCACCTTATAAAGCTTCCCTCCACACGCATCCGATAGAATTGATAGCTATGAGCCATAATAATCATTTTCTGGAAAAAGACGTTGCCACAAATGTGCTTTGGAGCATGATTCCCGAAACGAAAGCTTTTTGCCCTCGTGGTCTTGGCATTATTCCTTATGCACTACCGGGATCGGTTAAACTGGCAGATGCAACTTTAAGCCAATTAGACGATTATGATGTTGTTTTGTGGGAAAAACATGGTGTATTTTCTGTAGATGTAGATATCATGTCGGCTTTTGACCAGATTGACGTACTCAACAAATCAGCTCTTATTTATGTTGCTGCCAAAAGCATGGGCTTTGAACCGGATGGTATGACACAGGAGCAAATGAAAGAGATGTCTGTTGCGTTTAATTTGCCTAAATAGAAATCGTACGAATAACTAATTCTACAAAGTTGCATATAGGAGAGAAATTCTATTGTTGTGATTATATCATGATTTGGATAAACAACTGACCTGATTTGTCATCCATATTTGTTAATAGAACACTTTGCATATTATTATTTTAATATGCAAAGTGTCAGAATAACCATAGAATAGCTCATAAAATAAATTTGTGCCATTTGGCTACAAGCTCTGACCCGTTGCCTCACGGTGCTGCCTTTTCAGCTTCCGTATGTACCACCACAATATTACGGCAGCCGTCACAAAGGCAAAGAAAACCGATATCGGCATGCTCATCCAGATGCCGTCCAGGCCGAAGTGGGGTGGAAGCAGCACCAGTCCGGGCAGCAGGTAGAGCAGTTGGCGGGTCAGCGACATGAAGATGCTCACTTTCGCCTTGCCGATGCTCTGGAAGAAGTTGCCTATCACCATCTGTGCACCGATCAGCGGGAACACCGCCACACAGATGCGCACCCCGTGCGCCGCCATGTTGATCAGCGCATCATCCGAGGTAAATACCGATGCCACCGCATGCGGAAACAGCTCGCAGATTACAAAGCCGCTCGAGGTGATGCACACCCCGCTGATAATGCCCAGGCGCAACGTACGTTTCACGCGGTCCGTCTTCTGTGCGCCGAAGTTGTAGCCCACAATGGGCTGCATGCCCATCGTCAGTCCCATCACAATCATCACGTACAGCATCAGCAGCCGGTTGATGATGCCGTAGGCGCCGATGGCCATATCTCCACCGTGTTCTTGCAGGCTGTTATTGATTATTATTACAATGACGCAGGCCGTCACGTTCATCAGGAAAGGCGACATGCCGATGGAGAAGATACTCCCCACGATGCGGCGCTCCATCTTCCAGAAATGCCGGTGCAGGCGGATGGGATTCGACGGTTGCAGGAAGTGGTTCAGTACCCACACCGTTCCCACCATTTGCGACAACAGGGTTGCCAGTGCAGCTCCGCGGATGCCCCAGCCCAGCTTGAAGATAAACAGCGGCGCCAGTATCACGTTGAACACCACAGTGGCCAGTGAGGTCAGCATGGCCTTTTTCGGATGGCCCGTGGCGCGCATCACGTGGTTCAGCCCTATCATGGTAAAGGTCACGGGTGTACCCAGCAGGATAATCTGCATAAAGTCGCGCGCATAGGGCAGGGTTTCGCTGCTGGCACCGAAAAAGCTCAGAATCGGGTCGAGAAAGACCAGCGCCACAATGCTGAACAAGACACCCAGAATCAGGGTCAGGGTGACCACGTTGCCGAAGATGTCTTGTGCGGCTTTGTAATCCTGTTGTCCCAATCGTACGGATATTAAAGTGGATGCCCCGATTCCGACCATGGCCCCGAATGCGGCGGACAAGTTCATGAAAGGGAACGTGAGTGCCAGGCCGGAGATGGCCAAAGGGCCCACGCCGTGACCGATAAAGATACTATCCACCATGTTGTAGAGCGACGATGCCGTCATGGCGACGATGGCCGGGAAAGCATATTGTTTAAGTAGCTTGCTGACGGGAAGAGTTCCTAAATCTAATGGTGAAGTGGGATTCGACATATTAAGTTAATTTAAGTAAGACAAAGGTACGAAAAAAGCCCGTAAGGTCGGTAATCTTTTTTCGACTAATTTTTTCCGCATAAAAGGCTTGATGGAAATTCTTTTTTAGTACCTTTGTTGCAGCATGGCAATACTCAACCGCCAAAGTGAGGCGGACAGGTAGCAGATAGTATTTCTTAAATCATATTAAGTATCATGAGTAATCAGTTAGAGAGAATCAAGGAATTAGTGGAGCTCCGTGCCAAAGCGCGCATGGGAGGAGGCGAGAAGGCCATAGAAAAACAACATGCGAGAGGTAAATATACGGCTCGCGAGCGTATCGACATGTTGCTGGATGAAGGCAGTTTCGAGGAAATGGACATGTTCAAGCTTCATCGTTGCACCAACTTCGGCATGGAGAAGAAACAATATTTGGGAGACGGGGTAGTGACCGGAAGCGGCACTATCGACGGGCGTCTGGTTTATGTATTTGCCCAGGACTTCACGGTGAACGGAGGCTCTTTGTCTGAGACCATGGCCGAGAAAATCTGTAAGGTGATGGATCAGGCCATGAAAATGGGTGCGCCTTGTATCGGTATCAATGATTCGGGCGGCGCACGTATCCAGGAAGGTATCAACGCTTTGGGCGGCTATGCCAATATCTTCCAGCGTAACATCGAGGCATCCGGTGTGATTCCTCAGATTTCCGGTATTTTCGGTCCGTGTGCAGGCGGAGCGGTATATTCTCCGGCACTGACCGATTTCATCCTGATGATGGAGAACACCTCTTATATGTTCCTGACCGGGCCGAAGGTAGTCAAGACAGTGACGGGCGAGGATGTGTCGCAAGAAGATTTGGGCGGCGCGAGCGTGCACGCCACGAAATCCGGTGTGACGCACTTCACGGCCGAAACGGAAGAAGAGGCCATGCAAATGATTCGTACCCTCATCAGTTATATGCCCCAGAATAATATGGAAGAGGCTCCCCGTCTGGAATGTACCGACCCGATTAACCGTCTGGAGGATTTTCTCAATGAAATCATTCCGGACAATCCGAATCAAGCGTACGATATGTACGAAGTCATCGGGGCGATAGTGGACAACGGCGAGTTTTTTGAGGTGCAGCCCGATTATGCCAAGAATATCATCGTGGGCTTTGCCCGCTTCAACGGGCAGAGCGTGGGCGTGGTGGCCAACCAACCGAAGTGCTATGCCGGTGTGCTCGACTGCAATGCCAGCCGCAAGGGGGCGCGTTTCGTGCGTTTCTGCGATGCTTTCAATATCCCGTTGGTGACTTTGGTAGACGTGCCGGGCTTCCTGCCGGGTACGGGGCAGGAGTATAACGCCGTGATATTGCACGGGGCGAAGTTGTTGTATGCCTACGGAGAAGCCACTGTGCCTAAGGTGACGGTGACCCTACGCAAGAGCTATGGCGGCTCCCATATTGTGATGAGTTGTAAGCAACTGCGCGGAGACATCAATTACGCATGGCCGTCGGCGGAAATCGCGGTGATGGGAGCTTCCGGTGCCGTGGCCGTATTGTACGCCAAGGATGCCAAGGAAGCCGAAGACCCGAAAGCCTTTCTGGAAGAGAAGGAAGCCGAGTATAACAAACTCTTCACTAATCCTTACCAGGCAGCCAAGTACGGTTACATCGACGATGTGATAGAGCCGCGCAACACACGTTTCCGTGTCATTCGCGCGTTGGCCCAGTTGCAGACCAAGAAATTATTGAACCCCGTGAAGAAGCATGGGAATATTCCATTGTAATCCGATAATATAAAAATGATGTTACACAGAAGATTTTTAGGAATCCTTGTTGGTTTGACGGCTGTGGTCGCTGCTTTCGGGCAGGGCGCCTTCAGTTTCAAAATCAATGAAGTGGTAGTCTCCAATACGGACGGTCTCATAGATGAGTACGGCGAACGTACGGGATGGATTGAGATTGCCAATACTTCATGGGGAACCAACAATCTCCGTAGTTGTTACCTGACTACGAATCGTGAGGCTTTGAACAAAGGACTTTCCGTGCCGGAACGCGTCAAGTTGATGTCGTTGATACCGAAAGGTGACGAACGGACGAACTTGACCGCCCAGCAACGTATCGTGTTCTTCGCCGACGGACAAACCAACCTGGGCACATTGCACACGAACTTCATCTTGAAGGAGGGCGAGGAAAACTTCATCGCCTTGTTTGACGGAAACGGTAAGACGTTGCTCGATTCCATTACCGTCCCGCCTTTGGCCGAAAACCAGTCTTACGCCCGGGTATATGATTCCGAGAGCGAGACCTACATATGGGTAGTGCTCGATGCGAACGAAGTGACTCCGGGAGCCCCTAATGTTGGGCAGGGAAAGGTACAGGATAAGGTGGCGGAATTCAAAGAGAAAGATCCCTACGGCGTGGCCATGTCTATCATGGCGATGGGAGTCGTGTTCGGTTGTCTGCTTGCCCTTTATGTCTTTTTCCGTTTGTTCGGTTACATGGTGGCCTTATTCTCCAAGATGGCTCGCGTGAGAGCCATCCGTGCGCTCCACGACCAGGCGGACAAAGCCGCTGTCATGGCCAAGCAGGGACTGGAGACTAAGGGCGTGGACATGAAAGTGTATATGGCCGTCATAGCCAAGGCGCTCCGTGATTATGAAGAAGACGTGCATGACGTGGAAAGCAATGTGCTGACCTATCACACCGAGGAGCACTCGGAATGGAATGCGAAAGGATACACCATGCGCGAGTGGCCGGAGTAAAATCATTTGTTTAAGTCTAATCAATAAAAAGAATCATCATGAAAGAATATAAATATAAGGTAAAGGGAGCCGAATATACGGTGAAGATAAACGATGTGGAAGGCAATATGGCCAAAGTGGAAGTGAACGGGATTCCGTTTGAAGTGGAGATGGAACGTCCGATGCACCTGACGCATAAACCGGTGATACGTCCGGTAGCCCATGTGCACCACGGTCCGGTCACTCCGGCTGCGCAACCCGAAGTCCCGGCAGGCAACGGTACTGCCGTCCGTGCTCCTCTGCCCGGTACGGTGAATGCTGTGGCGGTCACTGTGGGACAAGCTGTCAAGAAAGGACAGACCGTAGTGGTGCTCGAAGCCATGAAAATGGAAAACAATATCAACGCCGAGTGCGACGGTACGGTGACAGCCGTGCATGTAAACAAGGGAGACTCGGTGCGTGAAGGTGCAATGTTGGTAACAATCGGTTAGGACTATGGAAGTATTTGATTTCATTGGAACAAAATTGTCCGACTTCCTCACTTATACGGGATTTGCGAATGCCGAGATGGGGAATTGGATCATGATTCTGGTCGGTGCGTTCTTCTTATGGCTGGCCATCAAGAAGGATTTCGAGCCTTTGCTTTTGATTCCTATCGGCTTGGGTATTATTTTAGGAAATATTCCTTTTAAAGCCGTAGGGCTGGAAGTCGGGCTTTACGAGGATAATTCCGTGTTGAACATTTTTTATCAAGGGGTGAAGACCGGATGGTATCCGCCTTTGGTCTTCCTCGGTATCGGTGCCATGACGGATTTCTCGGCGTTGATAGCCAATCCGAAGCTTTTGCTGGTCGGTGCTGCCGCCCAATTCGGTATTTTCGGGGCTTATATGATAGCCTTGGCCTTGGGATTCGAGCCTAACCAGGCGGCGGGCATCGCCATCATCGGAGGAGCCGACGGGCCTACGGCCATCTTCTTGTCTTCCAAACTCTCGCCGAACCTGATGGGGGCCATTGCCGTGTGCGCCTATTCCTACATGGCTTTGGTGCCGGTCATTCAGCCGCCCTTGATGCGCTTGCTCACCACGAAAAAAGAGCGCGTGATACGCATGAAACCCGCCCGTCAGGTGTCGCAGACCGAAAAAATTATCTTCCCCATCGTCGGTCTGTTGCTGACCACGTTTATCGTGCCTTCAGGTTTGCCGTTGTTGGGTATGCTGTTCTTTGGTAATTTGCTGAAAGAAAGTACGAAGACCACCCGTCTGGCCAAGACGGCCGGTAGTGCGTTGAACGATGTGATCGTGATGTTGCTCGGCCTTACGGTGGGATGTTCCACGCAGGCCAGTGAGTTCTTGACGATGGATACCATTAAGATTTTCTTCCTTGGTGCGTTGGCTTTTATCATCGCCACTGCTTCCGGCGTGTTGTTCGTCAAGTTCTTCAACCTGTTCTTGCCGAAACACAAGAAAATCAATCCGCTTATCGGTAATGCAGGCGTATCTGCTGTGCCGATGGCTGCCCGTATTTCGCAAAATTTAGGATTGGAATACGATTCCAAGAATTACCTGTTGATGCATGCCATGGGGCCGAACGTGGCCGGTGTGATAGGCTCGGCTGTGGCTGCCGGTGTGCTGTTGGGCTTCTTGAGCTAACTTGGGCACGAGCCGTC
>ERZ779669.554-NODE-554-length-21919-cov-2.779821_pt1 | contig 21919 bp, 13 predicted proteins | sample MGYA00511372_ERZ779669 | MGnify/ENA primary metagenome ERZ779669 (study PRJEB29588, sample SAMEA1967891) | human gut metagenome | biome: human gut; feature: human-associated habitat; material: faeces | place: Denmark | collected 2008/2010 ... | reverse complement strand
CGATAGCCGCATAGCTTTGTCATACTTGCTTTCGTCGGCAGGCATGTATATTGAGGCGGTAGATGTATTGCGCGAGGTTGACCGTGGTTCCCTTTCGCAGATGCAACTCACAGATTATTATGTAGCTTGCGACCATGCCTACGGTGAATTGGGCTTTTATACGCAGGATCGGCGGAATGGTGAGCGTTATGAACAGAAGGCCCGTCTCTACAAAGATTCCATTTATCAGATTGCCGATGTTCATTCCGAACTTTATCTCAGCATGCGTGAAACGACCATGCGTGATGCGGGTCGTTTGACCGATGCATTGGAAATCAATAATGAGCGTCTGGCACGTACCCGTTCGGCTACACGTGATTATGCCATAGTTATGTATGGGCGTGCCCTTATCTATCGTGAAGCTGGCGATGAAGACCGTTATATGGCTTGCCTGGCGGCGTCGGCTATTGCCGATATCCGTTCGGCGGTAAAAGATCACGCTTCGCTTTGGATGTTGGCACAGGCATTGTTCAATCGGGGAGAGCTTGAACGTGCTTACCGTTATATGGATTTTTCGTGGAGTGAAACCGAATTTTACAATGCCCGCCTTCGTGCGTGGCAGAGTGTTGAAGATCTTTCGCTGATCGAAAGTACTTATCAGGTAATGTTGAAGCAGCGTAATTTTAAGTTGCTGCTTTATATGATAGGTGTCTCTGTACTATCGTTATTGTTGTTGCTGGCTTTGTTCTATATCTGGCGTCAGATGAAGCGGTTGGCTATGGCACGCCGCGACCTGCTGGAAGCGAACAATCGCTTGAAAGAACTGAATGAGGAGTTGAAGCAAACCAATGCCAGCCTTCAGTCGACTAATATGAAACTGACCGAGGCTAATGCCATTAAGGAAGGGTATATTGCGCGTTTCATAAAGCTTTGTTCTACGTATGTGGACCGTTTGGATGCCTATCGGCGTATGGTGAACAAGAAAATCACTTCCAATCAGGTAGGTGAGTTGCTTAAAATATCGCGTTCCGACTCTGTGCGCGAGGAAGCACTCGAAGAATTGTATGCCAACTTCGATTCGGTATTCCTGCACATTTTTCCTGACTTTGTCAAGAAATTCAACGAACTGTTGCGCCCCGAAGAACAGATTGTCCTGAAGAATAGTAGCCAGCTCAATACCGAACTTCGTATCTTCGCCCTTATCCGCTTAGGCATAACAGATAGTTCGCAGATTGCCGAGTTTTTACATTATTCGGTCAATACCATTTATAACTATCGTGCCAAGGTAAAAAACAAGGCACAGGTATCGCGCGAAGATTTTGAGGAACTGGTGATGCGTATCAGTTGATCTTGTTATTATAAGGTGGTTCTCCACCTTTTTTTATGCTCGAAAAAGATTATAATCTCTCCTTGTACCATCCACTTTTTTGTCTTTCAATAGAGTATACATTTGTTTGTATACTAGTGTATTATGTAAAACGTAGGTCCACTTAAACTTTGTCTCGCGGTTTTTCGACAGCCTTTTTAAATAATTTTGCCGAGCCTTGTCAAATAGAGGATGAGGTAAGTGTATGAAACCGTATTTTTTAACCTTTAATTATTTCAAACGCATGGAAAACAAAAGATTTTTCTGTCGGGGTATGTTCCGGTTATCGGCTCTTCTGCTGGTAATGTTTGTATCCCTAAGTGCTTTTGCCCAAAAACTTTCAGTAAAGGGGCGTGTAGTTGACACCGCCAATGAGGCTGTCATTGGCGCCAGTATCCAGGAAAAAGGAACCACGAACGGTACTATTACTGACATCGACGGTAACTTTACACTGGAAGTCGAGCCCCAAGCTACTCTTATCATTTCTTACATCGGGTATAAAACCCAGGAAGTGAAAGCTACTGCTTCAATGAATCTGACGTTGCAGGAAGACAACGAAGTGCTCGAAGAGGTGGTGGTAATCGGTTACGGTTCGGTGAAACGTAAAGACGTGACAACGGCCGTATCGACTGTTTCAACAGAGGACTTGCAGCGCCGTCCTTTGATTTCGGCTGGCCAGGCCATTCAAGGAAAGGCAGCCGGTGTGTCAGTTATCCAACCTACGGGACAACCGGGAGGTGAAATGTCTATTCGCGTGCGTGGTACCACTTCGTTCAACGGTAGCAACGACCCGCTCTATGTAGTAGACGGTGTGCCTGTGGACAATTTGAAATTCCTTTCTCCCAATGACATTGAGAGCATGCAGATTCTGAAAGACGCTTCTTCGGCAGCTATCTACGGTTCGCGTGCAGCCAATGGTGTAGTGCTGATTACCACGAAAGCCGGTAAGGCTGGCGACGCCAAGGTATCTCTGAATGTGCAGTATGGTCTTAGCAAGGTGGCTAACAAGATTGAATCACTCAATACTGCTGATTATAAGGTATTGATGGATGAAATCGGTCTGGTGACTCTGCCTGACGGTCTTACCGACCAGACAGACTGGTTCAAGGAAACCTATCGCACCGGAAACACGCAGAACTATCAGGTTTCTGTTACCGATGGTACGGATAAGTTGCGTTACTTCCTGTCGGCAGGCTATCAGAATGAAGACGGTATCATCCGTTCCTCCTTTTATAAACGCTACAGTTTCCGTGCCAATGTAGAAAACAAAGTTCGTAAATGGTTGACCATAACGGCCAATGTGTCATACTCCGATTATTCCAGCAACGGAGGTGGTTCTATGGGTACAGGTGCCAATCGTGGTGGTGTAGTCCTTTCTGTTATCAATACCCCTAAGTATGCACCCATTATGGATCCGGAAAATCCCGGTCAGTACAATACCAACTTTTATGGTGTAAACATCACCAGCCCGCTGGAAAATATAGCCCGTGGTGAGAATAACCGCGACCGTGAAAATCGCTTGCTGGCATCGGGTAGTGCCCTGATTACATTTATGCCCGAACTGACATTTAAAACGACTTTTGCCATTGACCGCCGTAATGCTCTCAGTACGACCTTCCTTGACCCCTATACTACTTCATGGGGACGTAATCAGTACGGTGAAGGTTCGGATAACCGTAACCAGAACACGGTGCTTACTTTTGATAATGTGCTGACTTATGACAAGCATTTCAAGAAACACGGACTGAACGTAATGGTCGGTTCTTCGTGGACAGATTCTGATTATCGTAACAGCTACATCAGTGGTTCACACTATCGTAACGGTTTGATTCAGACTTTGAATGCAGCCAACATGATTGGATTGAACGGCGCAGGCTCCGGTGCATCAGAGTGGGGCATTATGTCATATTTCGGTCGTGTGTCTTATAACTTTGACAGCAAATACCTGGTAACGGCCAATGTGCGTGCCGATGGTTCTTCCCGCTTGCACCCCGATCATCGCTGGGGCGTGTTCCCCTCTTTCTCGGCTGCATGGCGTATTTCTTCCGAAGAATTCATGGAAGGTGCTTCCGAGTGGCTGGACGACTTGAAATTGCGTGCGGGCTGGGGACAGACCGGTAACCAGTCCGGTTTGGGGGATTACGCTTATTTGCAGCGTTACAGCATCAGCCGCATTCCTTGGTATGAGGAAGGCAACCAGAATGCTGTGCCTACCATTACTCCGTCCAACTTGCGTACACAAGACCTGACGTGGGAAACGACCTCGCAAGCCAACGTAGGTATTGACTTTACCGCTTTCAACAGCCGTTTGAATGTGACTATGGATTATTACTATAAGCGTACAACGGACATGCTGATGAATGTGACGCTGCCTGCGGGAGCCGGTGTAGCCAATACAATTGCCCGTAACGAGGGTACGATGGTGAACAAAGGTTTTGAATTGGCCATCAACTCCAAGAATTTTGTGGGTGAGTTTGGCTGGGATACGGACTTTAATATTTCTTTCAACAAAAACAAGCTGACCAAGCTTTCTTTGCAGAAGGTATATTATGATGCGATTACCAGTGATAACGTAAAGGAATATGCTGTTCGCAATGAACCGGGACGTCCGCTGGGTGGTTTCTATGGCTACATTAGCGACGGGGTGGATCCCGAAACTGGAGAACTGATGTACCGTGACCTGAATGGTGACGGAAAGGTGACAAGCTCCGACCGTACTTACATCGGTGACCCGAACCCGACGTTTACTTATGGTATGACCAATACTTTCTCATACAAGAACTTTACCTTGAGCATCTTCTTGCAGGGCTCTTATGGAAACGACATTTTCAACGCTTCGCGTATGGAAACCGAAGGTATGTACGACGGCAAGAACCAGAGTACGCGTGTGCTGAACCGCTGGAGAATCCCCGGACAGATAACCGACGTGCCTAAGGCTGGCTATCAGATGCACAATTCTACCTATTTCATTGAAGACGGAAGCTACCTTCGCGTAAAAGATCTTTCATTGTCTTACAACATTACTGGCCCGCTGCTTAAGAAATGGGGCGTATCCCGCTTGCAGCCTTACTTTACTGCTACCAACTTGCTGACCTGGACCGGTTATTCGGGCATGGATCCTGAAGTAAACCAGTGGGGCAACAGTGGTTCCGTACAAGGTATTGACTGGGGTACTTATCCGCAGTGCCGTTCTTTCGTCTTTGGTATTAATCTTGAATTTTAAAAACACAACGAATTATGAAAGTAAGAACATACATTATAAGTAGTTTGCTGCTGGGAGGACTCTTGAATTTCTCTGCATGTACGTTGGATTATGACCCTGTGGATACCTATTCCGATGTAACGGAAGGTGTACAGGACGAAAGCGGCGACCAGTTGGAATTTCAAAGCAAGGCAGATGTGGAATCGGCCCTCGAAGCTTTGTATCAGAAGATGAAAGACCGTATGGAACATTGGTACCTGGATTTGGTGCTGACAGGCGATACGCATGCCGATAATGCATATGCCGGAACTACCGGTGCGGAAGCATTGCCTTTTGAGAACAATTCCATAGAAGGTGGAAACTCTGTACTGGCTCGCGATTGGGAACGCTATCTGCAGGATGTGGCTGATGCCAACCGTATTATCTGCAACATTGATGCAGTGCCTGACGAATCTTTCTCCACGGCCGATCGTCAGTCCATCAAGGCCCAGGCCGAAATCTTCCGTGCGCTGATCTGGTTTGACATGGTGCGTATTTGGGGAAATATCCCGGTTATTACGACCGTGGCCCCGGACATCACCGAAGACAATGTGGAAGATGTATATTATGACTATTTCCCTTCTCAAAGCTCTGCTTTGGATGCTTATAAGCAAATTGAAGCCGACCTGCTGGATGCATTGAACTATGCTCCCGACAATACCGGCGACAAAACTCAGTTTACCAAGTCGGTGGCCCGTGCACTGCTGGCAAAAGTCTACGCAGAAAAACCCTTGCAGGATTACGATAAAGTGATTCAGTACTGCAATGAATTGCAGGAAGACGGTTTTAAACTGGTAGAAAACTTCGGCGACTTGTTCGATGTGAAATTACAGGACGACTCCCAACCGGTCGGTCCTACCAATATGGCTATTGATTTGAAATACCGGAATACGGTTGAGGCCATTCTTGAGGCTCAATTCCCTGCGGCTGGTGGCAACTGGTGTGCCTGGATGTTTGGTCGTACGATAGATAACTGGAACTACAGCTTTGAATGGGCCAAGTGGGTAACTCCTTCACGCGATTTAATTGCCCTGTATAACCGCGAAGGCGATACAGAGCGTTTCAACCAATCGGTAGTATATTATGAATGCCGCTGGAGTAATTATTATCCATCCAATAACTATCCGTTTATGTATAAGTGCCGTTCCGGACAAAGCAGCATCATCTACCTGCGCTATGCCGACCTGCTTCTGCTGAAGGCTGAGGCCTATCTGCGTGGAACGACCAAAGACTTGGGTGCAGCAGCCGACATTATCGACGACATCCGTGCCCGTGCCGGACTGAAACCGCTTGCCCAGTCCGTGCGTTCCAACGAAAGCGCCTTGTGGCAGGCCTATATGGACGAGCGCCGCATGGAGCTGGCCTTCGAAGGACAGCGTTGGTTCGACCTGTGCCGTTGGGACGAGGTGGAAAACGTGATGAACAACCTGAAAGACGAGGGACGCTTTGCCAACGTCAATGCGTATGACGCCAACTCTTATCTGTTGCCCATCCCGCAGACCGCACTCGACGGTAACGAAAACCTTGTACAGAACCCCGGTTACTAATCCTTCCCTGCACAAGATGGCATCTTTGGATGTGCAAGATGCCATGTTGTGATGTATAAGATGCCATCTTGTGCAGAGACCGAACAGGTAGCCACGATGCATTGTTACTGAAATAGCATCTGACTCACTTTTAAAAAGACAGAACCATGATACATATAAAGAAACTATTGTTAATGCTTGCATGCACTTCCCTGTCGGCGTGTATGTCGTGCAGCGATTCGTCGGACGACAAGGGCGGAGAGGTGACACCTCCTGCCGAAAACCCAACGGGCGATGTCAGCATGTATGTAACAACCTCCAACCGTGCCTACGACCTGGCGGCTCAGGCCGTTGACTTCAGCGAGAAGGACAACATGTCGCCCACTACCATCCGCCTGGATGCGGCTACCCGTTACCAGACAATGGACGGCTTTGGTGCAGCGATCACCGGCTCTACTTGTGTGAACCTTTCATTTATGGACGCAGACAAGCGCAAGGCCTTCCTTGAAGAAACCTTCTCGCCCTCGAAATACGGCTTCAGCTACGTGCGTGTAGCTATCGGTTGCTCCGATTTCTCGTTGAGCGACTATACCTGTTGCGACACCAAAGGTATTGAGAACTTTGCCCTGACTACGGAAGAAACCAAGTATGTGATTCCGACGTTGAAGGAAATCCTGGCCATCAACCCCGACCTGAAGATTATCGCTTCGCCGTGGACTTGTCCCAAATGGATGAAGGTGAAAGACCTTACCAGCAAGGAACCCTACGATTCGTGGACAGGCGGTCAGCTTAATCCCGATTACTATCAGGACTATGCCACTTATTTCGTAAAATGGCTGGATGCCTTCAAGCAGGCAGGTGTAACGGTGAATGCCATTACCGTGCAGAACGAACCGTTGAACCGTGGTAACTCTGCTTCCCTCTACATGGGCTGGGAAGAACAGCGTGACTTTGTGAAGACCGCTCTCGGACCGGCTTTGAAAGCCAACTTCCCGGAGGTGAAAATCTATGCCTTCGACCATAACTACAATTACGATAATATGGCCGACCAAGAGGACTACCCACTGAAGATATTTGTCGATGCCGATGCCAAGAAATACTTTGCCGGTACTGCTTTCCATAATTACGGAGGTAACCGTAGCGAGTTGCTCGACGTACACGAGAAGGCTTCGGACATGGAACTGATTTTTACCGAAACATCCATCGGCGAGTGGAACGACGGACGTAACCTTTCGGCTACACTCACCCGCGACATGGAGGAAGTGACACTGGGTACGGTAAACAACTGGTGTAAGGCCGTTATCGTATGGAACCTGATGCTTGATAGCGACCAGGGTCCTCACGGAGGTCCCGGTGCTTGTGCTACCTGCTACGGTGCCGTTGATGTGGACAATACCAATTACGAAACCATTACCCGTAACTCGCATTACTACATCATTGCCCACATGGCATCGGTTGTAAAGCCGGGTGCCGTACGCATCGCCACCTCGGGCTATACGGACAGCAATGTGTCGTATGCTGCTTTTGAGAACACCGATGGCACGTATGCCCTTGTGCTGAGCAACGGCAAGTCGGAAGCTAAAGGAATTACAATTGACGACGGTACACACCACTTCACTTACGAAGTACCGGCCAATTCGGTCGTGTCTTACCGTTGGAAGAAATGAAAACCATAACATTAAAAAATAACGATTCAGAACCATGAAAAGAATATATTTGTTTGCCGCAATGGCAGGATTGCTGTTCATGAACTCCTGTAAGGACGACGATGCAGTGCCCGGCAATCCCGTAATGGACGTGAAGACCGAGATTACGAGCGCTTATTTTGGCGATAGCCTGGCTTTTACCATCAATGCATCGGATGTACAGGTTCCGCTTTCTACCCTGAAAGCACAGCTTTATTTCGGTGAGGAAAAAGTATCGGAAACCGTGATACGTACCAAAGTGAGCGGTGAAGATTATACTGGAAAGATATTTGTTCCTTTCTACAAGGATATTCCCAATGGAAAAGCTACGTTGAAATACATCTTGCAGAACATCAACTTTACCATTACCGAGCAGACGGTAGAGGTAAGCTGCACCCGTCCCCAGTTCGACCACTTGGTATTGGTAACTGAAGACGGCAAGGAATATAACATGCCCCGCACCGGTGAAAACCAATATGCTGTGACGGCCGAATTCCCGCAAAAGCTGAATGCCTACATCAAGGCTCCTGCTTACGGTGCCAACGGCAATGAAATCACGTTCGGTTATTCTACCGACGGTGCCATTACTGAGGGAACAACCAGCAACATTCCTTTCTCAGGATTGCAGGCCGGTACATACGAAGTTACCTTCAATACGCTGACTTATGTAGGTTCGCCTTTCATCTCAATGAAGATGAATGGAGAAGAGTTTGCTCAGGTAGATGCCAATACATTGAAACTGGAAACAACACTTGAACATGGCGAAGCCATTGTTTTCGAAGGTGTTCCGGGATACGAAAACTACTACATCGATCCTGACTTCTTTACAAAAGCCGAAGACGGATCGTTGACCTTTGCTCCTATCAGCGGCAACTATCGTATCATTGCCGATACTCAGAAGGAATACTTCAAGGTTGAGGTTCTCGATGCTGCCATGTCTGATGCTACTTTACAGAAAGACGGTACAGGTGTGGTTTACATCATCGGCGAATCAATCGGGAAACCGACAGTGGCAAATGCACCGGGATGGACTCCTGAAGCTGCACTGACCATGGCACCGGTAGAGGCCAAGAAGTACCAGGTAACCGTTGTTGGTGGCAAGCAGATTGCTACGGATGCCGTAAACTTCAAGTTCTATGGAACAAAAGGTTGGGACGATGAGTATAAGAGCGATCGTATGAGTTCGGATAGCGACTTGTTTAGGGTTAACGAAGGTGATGGAAATATCCATTTGCATGACGGTGTAACCTTGGAAGAAGGTGCGACTTATGTGATTACGGTTGACATGACCGACCCGTCTCATGCCGTAATGCATGCCGTAAAGAAATAACCGGACACAAACACAGGGCTCTATAAGAGGTTGCCCCGGTAGCGTGATGCGAAATCCGTTGCCGGGGCAATTTCGTTTGAGCCGTTTTCTTTACAACCTTTACCGATGTTTTGCCCGAACCGTTGAAGGCTGAGGTATAAGGCATTCTAAACATATGTTTATTCTTCATGTTAACTGTTGGCGAAACGATTTTTTATTCATTCCTTTGTGATTCAATCAAACAAACGGTAAAATACGATGAAGAAGCTTTTCTATTCTTTATTCTATATCTGTTCGCTGACGGTTGCCCTGTGCGGTTGCAACAACGACGTGTTTATTGACGACTTTGCTCCTTCGACCTACGAGTTGAACATGGCAGCCGACGGTACATCCTCCACCATCCGCTTTAAAAGCGACAATTGGGACGTACGGGGCCTGTATTTGGAGATGAATAACCCTTATGGTGATATCTACTATGAAGAAATCTCAGGCGATATTTATCTTCCCGACGGTAGCCTGTGCCAGTCGAATGCTTTACTTAGTTGGAACCCCCTCGGACAGCAGACGTTCGTAGTCCGTCATCCGAAACTTTCGCTTACCCTGGAGCGTACGGGAGCGGAAGAACTACGTCTTGCAGATGCGGAAAACATCGGGCTGGATGCCTGCCGCCTGGCTGTCGGTGTAGGCAACGACTACGATTACCGTGAGATAAAGATACTCCTTGAGCCTTCTCCCCGCTATCAGCTGGATAGCATCGTTTATTCGCTGGACTCCTGGTACACCATGCAGGACAGTTCGATTGTAAGAGAGTTTAAGATAGATCCTTTCAATGCCACGGATAAGCCTTGGCATTATGAACTTCATCCTTACGAATTTACCAAAAGGAATTTTACTTTTGCAGGGGGCGACGAGTGGCAGCCCGGCATCGACACGTCGTTGTTCCAGATGTTTGGTACCGAGATGCCCGTGGTTCCCGTACCCCAACTGGACGAGTACGGCAACCCTGAACTGATGGATGTCGAACTCCCGCTCTCGAACGAGACGTATGAATTTCCTGTGTCTGACGAGCTGCTGGCGGTATGCGATACCGTCGTCGTACCGCCTGGAAAGCAAGTGTATTGCACCATCAAATGCTGGTATCGTTTCACCGGAATCGCTTATAAAATCTACGCAAGCTGTCCGCAGACAGGTCGCCGTCGTGTGCTTGAGGGCCGTGCCGATTTGTACGATCCGCAGGCTTATTCGCTGACTGTGGTTAATCCTTATGTTACGTCTGAAAAATAAATCTCTTTCCATGAAGCAGAAACCATTGTTTTCCGCCATAGTTCTTTGCTTGTTGTGCCTAACCGGTAGTGCCGGTGCACAAACCTTGCAACAGCCCACAGATTCGGTGGGGCATGGCATCATCCATCGGCTCGGCGTAGACGTACGTCCGGGCTATGTGTTCCCTACCCATAGTTTCTTCGATGGAGACAATGCCGCCGGCAAGCCTATAAACACAGCATTGGGTGTTCATCTGAAATATGCTTTCCAGTTCTCTCCCAATTCCCGGTTGGGGCGTCTTTATCCGTCTGCCTATCAAGGTATCGGTGTGGCCTACAACACCTTTTTAAATTCGTCCGAAGTTGGTAATCCCGTGGCTTTATACGCCTTTCAGGGAGCGCGTATAGCCCGTCTGACTCCTACGCTGACATTGGATTATGAGTGGAACTTCGGCGCTTCCTTCGGCTGGAAAAAGTACGATGAAAACACCAATCCTTACAATACGGTGGTGGGTTCGTCCATTAATGCTTATATCAATGCCGGCTTTTTTCTGAACTGGCAGATGGCGCCCCAGTGGCAACTGACCGCCGGTATCGATTTGACCCATTACTCCAACGGCAATACCCATTATCCCAATTCGGGTGTCAATACCGTGGGTGCACGTATCGGTGTGGTACGTACTTTCGGTAACGTCGCAGAGCGTGTGCAACGGACTACGCCGCAGGCAGAGTCTTCCCGTTTTTCAGACCGTTTGGGTTACGATTTGGTGCTTTATGGTTCTACCCGCAAGCGGGGAATGTATTGGGACGACCATGCCGAGCTGATTCCCGGTTCGTTTGCCGTGGTAGGACTTAATTTCAACCCCATGTATGTGGTAAACCAGTACTTCCGTGCAGGTGCGTCGCTCGATGCGCAGTATGATGAGAGTGCCAATTTGGGCGACCATTGGATAGAGGGTACTTCCGGTGATGGTATAAAGTTTTATCGTCCTCCTTTCCGCGAAAGGTTTGCGGTCGGCCTGTCGCTCCGTGCCGAACTGAACATGCCCGTCTTTTCGGTGAATATCGGTGTGGGACATAACCTTATCCAGCAAGGTGAAGATACCCGTGGCTTTTATCAGGTGCTTGCGCTCAAGACTTTTGTTACCCGTCGCCTCTTTTTGCATGTGGGCTATCAGCTGAGCAATTTCAAAGACCCCAATAACCTGATGCTGGGGCTGGGCTGGCGCTTCGGGAAGTAGTAAGTGGGAGAACTTAAAAAAGTATTCACCACAGATTACGCAGATTCACACAGATATGCTCTCCATTGGCAGATAACCAAACTGCATAATCTGTGTGAATCTGTGTAATCTGTGGTGAAACCTGTTTTGCCCCTTCCTCATAGAATACGGCAGTATGAGCACTTCTTTCTGTGTGGATTGGGCTTCTGTTAGCCCCAAAGCAACCGGTTTGAAAAGCCCCAAAAGGGATATTTCAGTCATAACCGTTTTCCTTCATACAGTTTCATTCTCCGGATAAACACGTAGTCGATGGCAGGGCGGTAAAGCAGGAAAAACACAAGCAGCGCCTGAATTCCTTCTTTCTTGTAATACCTCCAATAAAGCAAAAAGACAATGCCCAGTAACAGAAAAAGGTAATATAAAATCCGCATCATGCTATTGTAGATTATAATTTGTGGCTAATTCACTGTGGTATATTACATCCTTATTTAAGAATAAATGAACTTCTTCAAAGATTTCTCTCGAAGAAGTTCATTGTTTAAAATATGTTTACTCAGTAATGACCTTATAGAGTTTGATTATTTAGTATTATTTTTTGAAAAAGCATTATTAAAATGAATTTTCCAACATATAAAAGAATAAAAAGAAGTGCTATAATGATTATTATTGTGTAGATGTTAATCTTCTGTTTTTTCATGATCAATATGGAACTAAAACATTACCAAATTCATGTACCTGTTCAATTACTGCTCCTGCCCCTAAACTACCAAAAGCAGCACTTAGTTGAACTTGTCCTAAAACAGAGTATGTAATAGTCATTATATCAATTGGGTAGGCTGAGCTTCCTTGGTTTACAAAGGTTAACATGATAGAAGGATTTCCTTGAGCGTTTGCATATGTGACAATATTACAGGGGTATGATGTCTCAATTTTATGCTGAGTAAGATTATAAGTATATGAAATATCAGATAATAAACGTACATCATTTTCAAGTAATGGGTTGTATCCAGATTTAAGCCCAATTGTAACAATTTGATTTTGAATTAAATCATCCCATGCTCTGGTTAGAGGTGATTTTTTTATGATTGGTTCTATTTTTAGTGGAGATAATTCTAGTTTGTTGTGAGCCAAATCTTTGTATAATTCAATATTGTTCTCATCTATTTTAGGATAGTTCACTTCTGATTGATTGTACACATAGATGGTGTCATTGGGATTTAAAGAGTTTAAAAAGCACAATTCCAATTCTGTACAATCGTCTTTGACTAAATTAATGAAGTCGGATATAATCATTGGATTACCGATACTCTGAATAGTTCTGTTTTTCATAGAATTTTCGGTTGTACTAATGTATTCCTCTGATGGAATGCTTTCTGATGAGCAAGATACTATTCCAGCAACATAAAATAGTATTGCAAATAATTTGAATAAAGTTTTCATAGATCTTTCATTTTTTAATGAGATAATTTTTATTTTACAAACTCTATATATAACACTTCTCTTTGAGCATAGGAATAACGTAATTTTTATTTATGATAAGCGATTTCCACAATTTTGTTTTAGAATGTTGTCGCATTCGCATCCTTTCATTATAAGAAAAACGAAGTTGTATAAAATAAACTTAATGGAATTGTAAATAACTAGTTCTTCTTATACGCATTATACACATATTTTGAAGTGGTATGGCTTGTTGATAGACAAACTGATTCCCTTAAATCTAGTTTACATAGCTTCATAAAAACCATAATAACTATTGTCTCCTTCTGTTATTTCCAGTTTGTATATGCTTTCTTTTATTGTTTCTACTGAAAATACATACGGCTGTTCGGGAAAGAGGTTTGTTGTTTCGGTAAATACAATCTGTCCGTTGGCATCCGTTACGGTTATTTGGCAGTTTTCCATAAGCCATTCGGTATAGATGTGCAACACATTTCCATCCTGCGTAGCTGTGAGTGTGGTGGATAGCGAACGTCTGTCTTTGGTCCACTGGTCTTCGTATTTAGAACATTGCAATGGAATTTGCGTTTCGATGGCGCTTGCATGGAGACTGAACAGCAGGCCGAACAAAGCGGTCAATAAAGGTTTCATTTTCATAAGATTGCTTTTTTTAGATTGACTTTACAAAGATAAGGGGTAAGCAAACAATGTTCCTACTGTTTTTGCCGAGGATGTGTATGCAGAGTTGTATGCAAAGCCCTGTGCATAGGTTTTGCATACAGTTTTTGGAAAAAGAACAATAAAAACCGGGGAGAAAATCAGAGTGACATCACAATTTTGTCCCACATCTCGGCTCTTCCTTTTTTGCCGGTCGCTTTTTGATAAAGTCTCACCCGTATGGACGAAATGCTTCCCGGTTTCAGCTCAAGCAACCGGGCGATGTCTGCCGGCGGAAAGGTCAGTCTGGTCAGCATGCTTACGTGCAGTTCATTTTCATTGGGATTGCACAGAAAATACAGGTGCTCGAAAAAGCCGGGGTAAGCGGACTCGAACAACACCCGCAGCGTGTCCCATTCTTCTAGCCTGATGCAGGCGATGCCTCGCGCGGAACGAGCACGTTGTTTCAGTTCTGTATAGAGTGGAGAGTGTAGCAGGAGCTTTTGGGCTTCTGTTTCGCTTTGGGTCTTTATGCGGTCTTGTTCCAGAATGTGGTTAATCAGTTCCAGCTTTTGCTGCTGTTTTTCTGTCTCTAACGAGTCTTCCGCCTTGGCGGTATCTTTCAGTTTGTTTTCCAGCTTTTCTTTTTGTAGCTGGTAACTTTCCAGTATGTCAATCCGTCTCTGTTTTTCGATTTCGATCTGCCGGAATTTACGTTGCTGCTCATCTTTCTGGCGTTTCACCTTTCGGAGATGCTGCCAAGTGAGGCCAAATGCCAGGAAAACACCTGCCAAGATAACCCCACTTATCCAGTTGACAAGCAACCGTCGGTAGGCCAGGTCTTTCAGCCGTGCATTTTCGCGTGCACCTTCCAGATAGCGATGGTCTGAATATGTGCGCAGCCGGTCGGCTTCCCAGTCCGAGGCCCGGAGGGAATCCGTACAATGCTGCCAGCCACTGAACAGGGCTTGCAACTGCGGATCGCTTGCCTGTCTCACTTGCTCTGCCAGCAGGGCATGATAGGCCTTTTCCTTTGCGTAGATGCTGCCGCAGTCCAGCAATAGGCGGTAATAGTGGCGAGCCGAATCGATTTCTCCCGTGGTCTGGTAAAAAAAAGCGGCTATGGAATAGATTCCGTTTCGGTTGGGCACTTCCACATGCCGCAGTGCATCGTGCAGGGTCACTCGTGCCGAATCGTAGGCCTGCATTTCGGTATATATACTGGTCAGTTGGCTTTGCATCATGTTCCACAAATCCGTCCGGTGAAGACTCTTGGCTATTTGCCTGGCCTGCCGGTAGTAGGGCAGTACGCTGTCCGGCCGATTCAGTTCGCGGTACATGTTGGCGATGTCGCGCAGCGTGTAGACCATGCCAGTACTGTCCTTGTTGGCTATATCAGTCTGCAAGGAAGCCTTATACATTTCCAAAGCCTCTTGATACATACTCCGGTAGGCGTAGAGTGTGCCCAGCTGGCTGTATACTGTTGCCTTTATCGGGTGGTCGGTTCTCTGCCGTCGGATGTTACTCAAGACTTTCCAGAAATAGTCGGATGCTTGTAGTGTATTTCCCAGGTCGCTATACACCCTTCCGGCATAGTAATAAGCCTCTGCCAAGTGCCGTTCGTCCCGTTTTCCTTCGTAGTAATGCACTACTTCGACAATGTTGCTGTCTGATGTGTGCGTTACATAGGCTTTGTCTTGTGCTTTTATCAGCAGCAATCGGTAGTACATCCGGGTGGCTTCCGGTTCTCCGACCATGTCGTTTTCCAGCCCTTGCAGCAGGCGCAGGGCGCTGTCAGGCTGTACGGCGGTCAATGAGTCTGCAACATACAGCGAGGTGGGGTAAGGCTTCTGCCCGCAGGCATACAAAACGGTCGTTGCTGTTAGGGAAAAAAGCAGTCGGCAGAGTTGTATGACGTTACATCGTTTCATGCGGAATTCAATTTTTGTTTTTATTTGTTCTTTTCTTCTTTGGGGTATAAGATAGTAAAAAATAATGATTTTCTTTGCCGCCTTCCGAGTGCGGAACGCTTCCACTTTCCGTCGTACCAACCTCCTACCACAGTCGTACCATGTTCGTATCTGTTGAGCCGCTATAGACACGAACAAAACACGAATCGGACAGGTGGAAAATGCGGACAAATTACAGCTTCAGTTTGGTCTCTTCGCTCATCATTTCCTTGTCTTCCTCGGGGGGCGTACACGGTTTTTAAAACACCACCACAGATTTACACAGATGGCCGTCTTCTTGAATAAAAGAATCTGTGCCAATCTGTGTAATCTGTGGTGAATGATGACACACCCTGATCTGTGGTGATAGAGGATGTTTAATATCCGAAGATATCTTCCGTCTTCAGTTCAACAACCGGACCTATCTTCTTCAGGGCTTCCATGTCGAGTTCTTTCTTGTCGCCCAGGATGCAATAGTTATAGGTGCGTCCCTTGATCCATTTCTGCTGGAAGTCAATGACATCCTGCAAGGTGGCCTTCTGTACGTCATTATACAGTTGCTGGCGGCTGTCGGTGTCCTGTCCCAGGTCTTGGGCATTGATGTAAGCCCAGATAATGTTGTCTTTCAGGATGCGGTCGGTACGCAGGCGGGCAATCATGCCTTCTTTTGCTAGCTTGAATGCGGCTTCGGATTGCGGCATTTCGTTGATGATGTCGTTGAATGTCTGGATGGCATCCATCATCTTGTCGTTCTGCGTGGCAATGTAGCTGCTGAAGATGTAGTTGTTCTTCAGGTAGCTGGGCTTGTCCAGTCCGGCCCAGGCCGAGTAGGCAAGTCCGCGGCTTTCGCGCATTTCCTGGAACACGATGGAGTTCATGCCTCCACCAAAGTATTCGTTGTAGAGCTGGCGGTCCGATTCAATGGCCGGGTCAAACTTTTCGCCACGGTTGGATATCTGCGACATGTAAATCTGCTTGGCTTCGTACGGAGCCAGGAATATCTTGGTCTCGGGAGTGAGCTGTTGCTTGAATTCCACGCCTTCGGGCACTTCTTTCAGGGTGGCAGGTACTTTGTGCTCCTTCTTCAGTACGGCCAGCAGTTCGTCACCGGTGCTCGGACCGTAGTATGTGATGCGGTGCTTGTAGCTGTTCAGGTTGTGGATGCGGTCTACCAGTTGTTGCGGGTCCATTTCCTTCAATTCCTTGTCGCCCAAAACGTAGGTGGCATAGTTTTGCGGGCCCCACTGTGCATAGATTCTCAGGCGGGCAAAGTTCTGCGACTGGTTCAGCTTGGCGTCGGCACGTCCTTTCAGTAGGTCGTTCACCAGGTTGGTATAGGCTTCTTTGTTTACCTGTGCATCGGCCAGCAGTTTCTCGAAGAGGGCTACGGCCTGCGGCATGTATTCGTTCAGACCACTCAACACAAGGTAGGTGCGTTCGCTATCGGGCGATACGTAGAACGAGCAGGCCATGCGGTAGAATTCCTGTTTTACCTGTTCGGGCGTCATATCGCTGGTACCCAGATATTCCAGATATTGAGTGGCGATACTCAACGCTTTGTCGTTGCGGCTGCCCATGTCGAACAGGTACATCAGTTGGAAGAGTCCGTTTGTGGTATTCTGCCGGTAGATGACGGGTATGCCGTCCTGTGCTTCCAGTTGGGTCAGGTCTTTCGAGAAGTCGAGGAATACCGGTTCGATGGGCTGTACCTGGTTGGCCTGTATTTCCTTGAGGAAGGCACTGGCTGTGTCGCGGTTCATCACGATGGGGGTAATTTGCGGCTTGTCAATCTTCTTTTCGTTGGGGTCTTTGCCCTGGCGCTTGTAGATGATGGCACAATTATCGTCTTTCAGGTATTGGTTGGCAAAGGCAACAATATCTTCCTTTGTCAGTTTGGACATGCGGTCGAGGGCGGTCACTTCATCACTCCAGTTACTGCCGTTGATAAACGATTGTACAAACCAGTCGGCACGGGCGTCGTTGCTTTCCAATTGTTGCAGCTGATAGCGTTTGAAGTTATTGATATTGGCCTCCAGCATCTTCTCGTCAAAGTCACCTTCGCGCAGCTTCTTCAGTTCACCCATCATCAGGGCTTTTACTTCGTCCAGGGTCTGTCCGGCTTTGGGACGTCCCTGCATCATTAATACACCATAGTCGCTCAGGGCATTGGGGTAGCAGAAGGCACTCAATACCTTTTGCTGCTGCATCAGGTCAAGGTCAAAGAGGCCGGCCTGTCCGTTATACAGAATCTGAGATACGATTTGCAGGGTTTCCATCTCCTTGCTGGCTGCACCGGGGAAGCGCCAGGCCAAGGTGATGTTTTCGGCTTCCAGTCCGTAAACGTCGCGTACGATGGGGGAAGTGATGTCTGTCTCCTTCGGCAAGTCCAGTTTGGGCAGGTTGGGGTTGGGCTGCATATCACCGAAGTATTTGTCGATGGTGGCAATCATCTGGTCGGGATCAAAGTCACCGCTGAGACAGATGGCCATGTTGTTGGGTACATACCACGTCTTGTAGTAGTTCTTGATATTGGTGATGGAAGGATTCTTCAGGTGTTCCTGTGTACCCAATACGGTCTGGGTACCGTAGGGATGGTGGGGGAACAGGGCAGCCAGCATGGCCTCCGACACCTTGCGTGAGTCGCGTGTGAGCGACATGTTCTTTTCTTCGTACACCGTTTCCAGCTCGGTGTGGAAGCCGCGGATGATACAGTTCTTGAAGCGGTCGGCCTGAATTTTGGCCCAGTTTTCCACCTGGTTGCTGGGGATATCCTCGGTATAGCAGGTCACGTCGTAGCTGGTATAGGCATTGGTGCCGTTGGCGCCGATAGCAGCCATCAGCTTGTCATATTCGTTGGGAATGGCATATTTTGAAGCTTCGTACGACAGGCTGTCTATGGTATGGTAAATTGCTTTACGTTGGGCTTCGTCGGTAGTTTTGCGGTATACCTCGAAAGTCTGTTCTATCTGGTCGAGTAACGGCTTTTCGGCTTCATAGTTCTGGGTACCGAAGTGGGTGGTGCCCTTGAACATCAGGTGTTCAAAATAGTGGGCCAGTCCGGTCGTTTCGGCAGGGTCGTTCTTACCGCCCACGCGCACAGCAATGTATGTCTGGATGCGTGGCTCGTCTTTATTGACGGTCATGTACACCTTCAGACCGTTGTCTAGCGTGTAGATGCGGGCTTTCAACGGGTCGTTGGGAACGGTTTCGTAGCTGTACTGCTTTGTACAGCTGCCCAAAGCCAAGGCTGCCAGCAGCAGGGCCGGCAGGCCTAAAAATCTCATTACTTTTTTCATAAACATTTCTTATTTGATTGATAAATGCAAATTTATGCTTTTTTTCATACCTTTGCATGCTGAATATGCTTTTTTCTTAAGACCCGCATAGATTAGATATATGATTACCATTGAACAACTGAAAGACGTTAAGGAACGTACCGAAGCGCTGAACCGCTATCTGGATATTGATAGCAAGAAGATACAAGTGGAAGAAGAACAGCTGCGTACGCAGGCACCCGGTTTTTGGGACGATCAGAAGGCCGCCGAGGCACAGATGAAGAAGGTAAAAGGACTGCAACAATGGATTGCCGGTTACCAGGAAGTTAAAACCCTGACCGATGAGTTGCAACTGGCTTTTGACTTCTACAAAGATGAATTGGTAACCGAGGAAGAGGTAGACGAGGCGTATAACAAGGCATTGGCTGCTGTTGAGGCCCTCGAACTGAAGAACATGCTTCGTGAGGAAGCCGACCAGATGGATTGTGTGCTCAAGATAAACTCCGGTGCGGGTGGTACCGAGAGTCAGGACTGGGCCAGCATGCTGATGCGTATGTATCTGCGCTATGCCGAAACCCACGGATACAAGGCTACTATTGCCAACTTGCAGGAAGGTGATGAGGCGGGTATCAAGACCTGTACCATCGAAATCAGCGGTGATTATGCCTATGGTTATCTGAAAGGCGAGAACGGTGTGCACCGTCTGGTACGTGTATCTCCCTACAACGCACAAGGCAAGCGTATGACGTCGTTTGCTTCGGTCTTTGTCACTCCGTTGGTCGACGATACCATTGAGGTAAACATCGAGCCGGCACGCATTTCTTGGGATACTTTCCGAAGCGGTGGTGCAGGTGGCCAGAACGTTAATAAGGTAGAGTCGGGTGTGCGTCTGCGTTACCAATACAAAGATCCTTATACCGGTGAGGAAGAAGAAATCCTGATTGAGAATACCGAGACGCGCGACCAGCCCAAGAACCGTGAGAATGCCCTCCGCCTGTTGCGCTCCATGCTTTACGACAAGGAGATGAAGCACCGCATGGCCGAGCAAGCCAAGATTGAGGCCGGTAAAAAGAAGATTGAGTGGGGTTCGCAAATACGTAGCTATGTATTTGACGACCGTCGCGTGAAAGATCACCGCACCAACTACCAGACCAGCGACGTGAACGGTGTGATGGACGGCAAGATAGATGGCTTTGTCAAGGCTTACCTCATGGAGTTTGCCGGAGCAGGTGAGGCGTAAATGCCTTCGATGAAACTGCTAAACGAATGAAAAAGAATGTCCCGTACAGGTGTGTGAGGCCTGTACGGGACATTTCTGTTTGGACGGATATCTTTTATGATATATGGATTTCTTTTAGTTTAATGGTCTCCAAATGACTTGTTGTGTGAAAACCCGTACATTGGGGTATTGTTCTGTTAAATGCCCGGTGACGTCTTCTACCAGTGAGATAATGGGGAATTGTTCTTTTCTGGTTTTGGAAGTTTCGTCGGTGTAAGGGACTATTGCCAACTTGTGGGTTATACCTTCTAACACGAACGTATAGAACCATGGATTTTTCTCGTTACGGTCGGGATTAACTTCAAAGTTTCCTTTTACCATATCTTTCTCCTCGTTCATTACTGTGGGATAGAGGCAGAGTGTACCGCTGTTCGGGTCTCCCGGATTGTCGAATGCCAGCTTATAGCCTCCACCGGCTTCTTTTACAGGGATGGTGGCCAGGGCTTCTTCACTGAGGGCATTTCTTTGTTCTTCCGTCAGTGTTTCGCCTCCTTCAATGAGGACATCCATGTGCCCGATTGTCAACGTAAGTTTGCTTTGGATGATGGCAACTTTCAGCACAATGCTTGTACCTGTTCCATCGGTCACGGTAACGTGTGCCTCTCCCCAGTCCTGCGGGTAAAGCACGAAGGCGTTGGAGAACTTCATGTCTATTCTCAGTACGGCGGGGTTGTCGCACTGCGCGGTGTAGTTTCCGTCGCCTCCCAGGATGGTAATGGCGCCTGCATTGCCGTCTTCAGAGCTCTGTGGAAAGTACACATTGACGGTATTGTTCGCATCGGCAGACAGGTCGAAGCGGAGCGGGTTGCTTTCTTCGTTGTTGCAGCCTGTCAGAAGGAGGGTGCAGAGGAATGCCAGGAGTATTCCCGGCAGGTAGGTCGTCTTAGTCATATTCATGTGTGTTTTCATTTGGAATGCACAAAGCTATGAAATTCCTGTTGTGTATCCAACAGGAGGGATGGATTTCTAAACCTATGTTTATGGTTTGCCACGGTGTAGAGAATTCTCTTTGTGTGGTAGTTGTTGGTATGGCGATTCAATCTATGTATTCAGTCAATGTCGGGGATAACCCAAGAATATCCCGGCAAGAAGAGGATAGAAAGTGCCCCACAGACCCTTCTGAGGCAGGCTTGCTTCTAACCTGTTACGAGCGTGCTTCTGACCTGTTACGAGCGTGCTTCTGACCTGTTACGAGCGTACTTCCGACCTGTTACCTGTTGTCCCCCGATTCCTTAATCTTTTTTGGGTGCCACGGCATAATATCCCTGCTCCTTTACAATTTCAAACTTGCCGGTCTTCAACAGCTCGTTCCACATCTGGATGGTTTCCAGGATAAACCGGTACAATCTCTCGCTGATGTACAGCTCTTTGCCCGAATGGAACGTAGCGGCCAGTTGTGGTCCGTCTTTTACAGTGAGACGCTTTTGAGCCCGTTCCAATGCGGCTAGATATACCGTCTGGTTGTAGGCATAGTGCTCGTTGAACCCGTTGCCGTTCCACGCATCGAGGGCTGCTAGCGACATCGGGCCTCGGCTATCGAGGTAGGTCGTGTCGGTGATGCAGGCTTTGTATTGCCGGGCTTCGTCCCACAACTGCTGTTCCCGTGCACGTTGCAGGCTGTCTTCACGTGCCAGATTGGTGGCTGGCTCTTCCATTTCCTGTTGCATCTCCCGGTAGAGGGCGGGAAGCTGTTCGCTGTGCCGGCTGGATATCTGGAACCTTCCGCCTGTGATG
>ERZ779669.552-NODE-552-length-21941-cov-9.209358_pt1 | contig 21941 bp, 18 predicted proteins | sample MGYA00511372_ERZ779669 | MGnify/ENA primary metagenome ERZ779669 (study PRJEB29588, sample SAMEA1967891) | human gut metagenome | biome: human gut; feature: human-associated habitat; material: faeces | place: Denmark | collected 2008/2010 ... | reverse complement strand
AAAAGAGGATATTTTGCGACCAATTTGCGACCATTTTTCCATTTTTTCAAAAGTGCCAATTTTAATTTACCGGTAAAGATTTACCCAAATAAAGAAAAGAGGCATGAAAGCTAGAACTGATTATCCAACAGATATAAAAGCAACCCAAGAGAAGCCTCATCCATCTTTCCTTTCAGCTTTTCACGAAGCAATTCGATAAGACGTCCTTTTCGCTTTTTTACCGTTATCTCTGCCACATGAAGCTGTTGAGCTATTTCTGCATTCTTTAATCCCTTCTCAAAACTCAATTCAAAAATATTCCTATACTTTTCAGGTAAAGCATTGATAGCCTCATAAAGCAAGGTTATCGTTTCCTGCTCTATAAAATCCAAAGACAGGTCCTCTGTATCATCTACTTCCGTTTGAGAAAGATAATTCTTTTGGGCTTTCCCTTTGCGAAGTACACTTATAGACTCATTGCGCAAGCATGTATACAAAAAAATTTTCCACTGTAAAGGAGATGTAAACGTCTTCGTTTGCTGATATGCCTTAAAAATAGTATCCTGCACACAATCTTCTGCTTGAAAAGCAAATTCACCCCCCAATAGACGAGAAGCATAAGCAAGTAATTCCGGATACATATTTTGATAAAAAGGAAGAAGATTTCCCTTTTTAAACTCTGCAAATATGTATTCATAAATGTTCATGCTTTTTTTTGAAGGCAAAGATAATGAAAACAAAAGACAGTAAACTCAAAGAATCTTCTTGTTTTTATTTTTTCTAAACGAAAAGATAAAAAATCGCATTTTTACATATACTAAAAACACCTTTTTGCGTATTTGCATTACAATATTGTAGATAAATAGAAGAATCATGAAAAAAATGAAGTACTCAAGACTCGTTGTATGCTCCCTGTTGCTACTTTCACATCAAGGAATGAATGCCCAATTATTAAAAGGTGTACTCAAAACTCCTCAAAAAGTAGAAACACTGCAAATCGCTTACTCTCTGAACGGAGATGTACTGAGCAATGTTTACCAAGACATCACATGTGAAGCCGATGGTAGCTTTACTTTCGACACGCAATTGCCCAAACCTGATTATGATGTCTCAATCTATGTAAACGATGACATTTTTGGTGTCCACTTGGAAACAGGAAAGACCGCCCAAGTAAGAATAGAACAAGATAAAGACGGTAAATTCCAAATATCCTTCGGAGGCGATAATCAAAACTTAAGCAAATTCTACAATGCTTATTCGCGAGCTTTCGACATTATGAAGTATTTTTCCATAGACCCCAAAGAAAGCAAAACGACCGATGAATATATCTCTTTATTAGAAAAAGAATATACCAATCTGAAGAAACAGCTGAAAATCATCAAAGATGACAAGCAACGTGAGTATTATGCCAGACTTTCGGACGGGATGTACAAATGGACATACATCCGTATCCTGATGGACGACAGTGAAAATACAGGCAAAAAACTCAAGGAATATCCCGAGTATAATAAGCTTATCGCAAGTATCGACCCCAATGACACAATTAATATTCCGACTAACCTTACTGTAGCATGGCTGTCATCGCAACAAGCTCCCATCACAGACTATACTGCCGACCAGTCTGATTATTATTTGGAAAGCCTGAATATCATCGGGGAGCAGATTACCAACCCGGATATACGTTTCATCTTGACCAACTTTGTCGCACATAACTTTTTCTCTTTTGTAGCTCAGAACAGCAATGTCAACAAATTCTGGACGGGCTTCAAAGAGTTTGCCAAAGACTATCCTCAACTTATTTCGTCTTACGAACCACAAGTGACGGCCCTATTGAAGACGGAAAAAGGCTCCGAAATTCCTTATGTCCCTACCCTGACACGCCCGGATGGTACAACTTGCCTTTTGTCCGACTTGTACGGAAAGCTGATTTACATTGATGTTTGGGCAACTTGGTGCGGTCCTTGCTGCAAAGAAATACCTTCTTTAGCAAAGCTGGCGGCCCATTATAAGGATAACGAAAAAGTATGCATCATCAGTGTTTCTATCGACGAGAACCAAAAAGCCTGGTTAAAGAAGCTGGATACAGACAAGCCAGCCTGGCCACAATACATTCTTTCGAAAGAAGAACAAAACAAGTTCATGCAAAAATGGGCAATCAACGGTATTCCACGATTTATACTTATCAGCAAGGACGGTAAGATTTTAAATGCAGATGCCCTTCGTCCTTCTGACGAAAAAATTACTGAAACCATTGATGCCAATTTATAATAATCGAAAGAAGAATTGTTATAACATTTAAACTATGGTCTGATAAAAATAGTCCTCATAATGATTGACGATAAGAAAGAAAGAATCAGCATCTTACTCTTCAAATGCATAACCGGAAATATTACGGAAGAAGAGCAACAAATGGTAGATCACTGGAGACAGGAAAATGAAGCCAACGAACGTCTTTATTCCCGACTGATGGATACTTGCTACCTGGAAAAAGAATATCATCGCCGGAAAATGATGAATATCCAACGCCCAATGGAAGACATGCAAAAACGGATTAAAGAAAGGGCCTCACGCAACTTTTCCATTCAGTGGAAACCCTGGGTTGCCGCAGCCTCTGTCGCTTTACTCTTTTGCATCGGATTCGTCCGGTTCCAGATGAACTCTTCCGACAATAGAAAAGCCGACAATGTACAGCAAACGTTGGCACTGGCCGATATCAAACCTGGAACCCGCCAGGCCACATTGACATTAACCGATGGAAAGAAAGTACAGTTAGGAGAAGATTCTCAAATCAACCTGCAAACTTTGGGAAAACATCAATCGCTTGCCCAATCCGTATCCAATCTCAAGCAACTGAGCCTGGAAGTGCCCCGAGGCGGTGAATTCAAAGTCGTTTTGGAAGACAGCACAGAAGTATGGCTGAACTCAGAGAGCAAACTGATTTATCCAGAATCATTTGCACAAAATGAACGACGGGTTATCGTCAAAGGAGAAGCCTATTTCAAAGTAACCAAAGACCCTAAACGACCGTTTTACGTAGAAACAGACGGACAGCAAGTCCGGGTTTATGGAACTGAATTCAACATCCGTTCTTATGCCGAAGACAAACAGGTATATACCACCCTGATTGAAGGAAGTATCGCCCTGAGCAAATTGAACGAAAAGAGTGGAGAACTGCTGCTTACCCCCGGGCATCAGGCTTTATTCGACAAACGGGAAGCAACTACATTCGTACAATCGGTCGACACCGCTGTAGTCACAAGCTGGAAAAAAGGCCGTTTCGTCTTCGAGGGACAGAACCTGGAACAAATCATGTGCGATTTGAGCCGCTGGTATAATTTTGATTATAAGTTTAAAGAAGAGAGCCTGCGTCGGATAGAATTCATGGGCAGTATTCCCCGCTACAATGACTTTCCCTCTACTTTAGCCCTTCTGAAGAAGAGTGGAGGTATCGAATTTCATCTAGAGGGTAGCACCGTCATCATTTCACAGGAAAAGAAACCATAGCATTAAAAAATTAAATTGTTTATGAAAAAGGGACTCATCTTATTTTTTGTACTTTGCGTCGGCTGGCTGTTACAGCCCCTTGCCACTCATGCGCAAAGTTACAACGTGTCCTATAAAGGACAACCCATTGAACGCGTCATCTCCGACTTGAGAGGGAAGACCGGATATGAATTCATGTGCCAGAAACAAATTTTGGCAAATGTACCTCCCATCACGTTCACGGGTAAAGAACTGAATTTCAACCAACTCCTCGACCAGATTTTTTGGGATAAGGCCGGACTTGATTATGAAATTGTAGAAAAGACCGTTATTCTGAAAAAGAGAAACAAGAAAGACCAGGGAGGGAAAAAGCTGATTACTGGTGTAGTATTCGATGAGAACAAAGAGCCGCTATTAGGAGTCAACATTATGCTGACAGGGACTAATATCGGAACAATAACAGATGCCGACGGAGCTTTCTCATTGCTGGTGAACGGAAAAGATCCTGTGCTGCGGGTCAGCTATATCGGTATGAAGGAACAACATGTCCGTATAAATTCACAAAAAGGAAACTTTTTCCTCATCCGTATGGAAAGCGATGTGGAAATTATGGATGAAGTGCTGGTAACCGGTTATCAGAATCTGAAGCGGGAAAATGCCACAGGTTCCTATCAGATGATTACTTCCAAAGATATGGAGAACCGTTATTCAGGTACTATCGTAAGCAACCTGGAAGGTAAGATTCCAGGACTGGTGAGTTATAATACCGGCATGAACGATAAAGGAGAGGCTTCTCTGCTGATTCGAGGTGCCGGTTCATTCCAAGCGAAGACCAGCCCGCTGGTTGTAGTCGACGGACTTCCTATCGAAGGTTCCATCGAAAGTGTGAATCCTTACGACATAGAAAATGTCACTGTTCTGAAAGATGCTTCGGCCGCCTCTATTTATGGAGCACGTGCCTCCAACGGCGTCATCGTCATTACGACCAAACGTGCACAGGATGACAAACTGGATGTCGATTTCAGCAGCGACATCACCATCAGCGAAAAGCAGGATTACAGCAATTACCAATGGGCAAATGCAGCCGAAATGATTGAATTGGAAAAGTATAATTTCGATTATATCCGTCAAATGGACGACCAGTCCGCCTTTACAGACTTGCTGAATAAATATCAATCCAATCCTCTTGCATTAAGTCCCATCAGCCGCTTGTTTGTCGAAAATCATCAAGGCAAGCTGAGCGACCAGGATTTAAGCAGCCAACTGGCACGCCTCAGCCGGAATGATTATCGAAAAGAATGGCAGGATGCCATGAAGCGTAACCAGATTCTGCAACAATATAACCTGGCATTGCGCACCAAAGGGAAGATATTGAGTTCCAGCATTGTTGTAAACTATAAAAGAGATAACAACGGGACTGTATTCGAGAACAACCAGGCACTGACATTCAGTTACCGAGGCGACTTGAAGGCCACCAAATGGCTCAACCTGACATTCGGAACCAATATAATCAACGAACGTGCCAAGACACACCTGAGTGGACGTAACGACATCAACTCGTTCCTTCCCTATCAAAGCATGTTCAATGAAGACGGAACCCGCAAAGGAATGGAAGCAGATACGTGGCTGGGAGAAGAATCCCTGACAAATCCTCTTTATGAGTTCAAACCTGTAACGTATAACTTACTGGATGAGCTGAACATGAATTTCCAGAAAACGCGCCGTACCAATATCCGTTCGTTCGTTCATGCCAATGCCAGTATTCTTCCCGGATGGAAAGTCAGTGCCCAGTTCCAGTATGAAGACATCACCTATAAAAGCAATTCATATTATGAAGGAAATTCGTACACCATGCGTAACCTGTACAATCTCTACACGGCTGAAGGACTGGTGACCGAAGAAGACTGGGATACAGGAGAAATGGTAACCAATAAAGTCGTCAAGCACTACATTCCCGACGGTGGTCGGCTGGATACTCAAACATCCGAAGGTGCCTATTATACTTTCCGTGCCCAGACCGATTATAACAAAGTCTTTGCCGACAAGCACGAAGTGACTGCTGCAGCCGGATTCGAATACCGCGAATCGCAGACATACACAGGCAGCAACCTGTTACTGGGATACGATGAACAGACACAAACCAACAGCAACGGACTGGTAAATTATGGTGAACTACAAGACATTCGAGGCGGCGTTTCTGCTCTAGGCCCCAACTACTACATGTATGGTGCTCCTACCGGCACCGACTTTGCCACCACCGATGTACTTCACCGGTTCTATTCACTATACTTTACCGGGAATTATGTCTACGACCAACGTTACAGCGCTTCTTTCTCCTACCGTGTAGACAAGACCGACCTGTTTGGTGCCGACCCGAAATTCCGCGGACGTCCGCTATGGTCTGTCGGCTTGAGCTGGAACATGCATAACGAAGAGTTTATGAAGAATTATGCCTGGGTGGATGCCCTGAAACTCCGTGCCAGCTACGGATTGACAGGGAACATCGACCAGACCGTTTCTTCTTACCTTACAGCGACCATCGGTTCCAACGAACTGAACGGTAAAAAATACGCCACCTTGAATACTCCGCCTAACGATCAGTTACGCTGGGAAAAGACAGCTACGTGGAACCTTGGAGTCGACTTCTCATTCTGGCGTAATCGGCTGAGTGGTTCTTTCGACTGGTATCGTAAGGAAGGAAGCGATTTGCTGACCGTCACCGACCTCGATCCGACCACCGGATGGTCACAGCTGACAATCAATAACGGAGGCGCCTTGAACACGGGTATCGAATTACAATTAAATGGAATTATCCTAAGACCGGCTTCACACAACGGATTAGGCATCAATGCTTCATTCAACATCGCTTATAACAATAACAAAGTAACTCATATCAACAAAACTCCGCCTACTGGCTTCGATGCCCTGAATATGTATACTTTCCACGAAGGTTATCCGGTACATTCCATATTCTCCTACCGATACGCAGGTATGATAAACAAAAACAATCTGCAATACTTCGGTTGGTACGATTCCAAGGGACAGATACACACCTCCGAAATCTATTCGGAAGAATTTAAAGTAGAAGATGCCGTTTATTGTGGTAGTCTGGATCCTAAGTATGTAGCCAGCTTCACCCCCGAGCTCACCTACAAAGGTTTCAGCCTTTCGGCCATGTTTGCTTACTACGGAGGACACTATATGCGTGCCCGCGCCGAAGACTGGACTGTGGAAGGAAGTCAGTACGGTTATTCCAATTTCAACAGCATCAGCGCCGTTCCCAAAAGTTATCTTAACTACTGGAGAAGTGCAGACAAAACCCTTTATCCAGCCAACGGTTATCTGGGGCAAAACGTAGTAGGCGGATTGTATTCCTATTATATGGACGCCAATGTGGTACCCGCCGACTATCTTAAATTACGTAATGTTGTAGTGGGCTATACCTTCAACCGCAAAATCTGCAAGAAGCTGGGAGTTAACGAACTGCGCCTGCGTGTGCAGATGAACAATGCAGCTACGTGGGTACGGAATGACCTGGGAGTAGATCCAGAAGCAAACATTGCCATCAGCGGCCAGACAACCGACAAGACACCACGCAGCTATACCATGAGTTTATATATCAATCTTTAAAAGTGAGATACGACAATGAAAACAATCAGAATCATAATGGGCTGCATAGCATTACTGCTGCTGTGTACAACCTGCGACAATAAACTTGACATCGTTCCCAAAGGGAAAACGACCTTGGAGAATGTCTCCGACCTGGAATTATTGCTGAACCAGGAATGGGAGTTGAGTACTCATCCGGTTGCTGACTTAGGGATTATTTGCAACGAGTCATTGGGACAAATGCTGTCTATTCCAGACGAATTGTCGCAAAGCAACACTTTAAACCATGCCTACCTTACATACGATGAACAAGCCGACAGAGCCAAACTGACCAATCAGGATGCCCGCTATGAAGCCATCTATAAGTATATCAACTACATGAATATCCTGTTAGATAAAATGCCGGATGCTACAGGCGACGAGAGCCGCAAGGCATCCCTCATGGCAGAAGCCCGCATTTTCCGAGCTTATTTCCACTGGCTGCTGGTAAATATCTACGCACAGCAGTATGATGCAGCTACAGCTGCAGAAAAAGGAGGTATTGCTTATGTAAGCAATACCGATGTTTCGGAACAAAAGACCAAACTCAGTCTGGAAGAAACCTACCAGTGTATCCTGCAAGATTGCTCCGATGACATCATCGAACAGCTGTCGGATAACAATTCCACCGATGTCTTCCGCGCCGACAAAGCATTTGGCTATGCCGTACGAGCCAAAGTACTGATGCAAATGAAACGTTACGATGAAGCATTACCTTACGCCCTAAAAGCCCTGGAGCAAAACAATAAACTGGAAGACCGCTCTACCATCAAGGAAACGTTGAGCTGGTCGCTGCCTTATGATACACCGGGAAACTATGTCTACATGCGAGGAGCTACCCGTGTTGCCCCTTGTATGGAAACGCTGTCTCCCGAAACGAGCCAGATGTTCGAAGCCGGAGATTACGTAAACAACTATGATATGTCAGGAGGCTGGAGCGAAATGTACGGACAAATGTTTGCCGGCCTCAGCAACTGCAAACTATACATGGGATGGAGCACATCGGCCAACGAATATGGCATCAATGCCGACCGTATGTGCTATACTGCCGCAGAATGTTATATCCGTACCGGAGAAATCCGCAAAGGCCTGGAACTGGTAGACCGGGTACGTGCCAAACGTGTAGAGAACTACGAATCATTCGTTGCCCTATACGACCAGCAGGCACTAAGCGAAGAAGAGGCCATGGCTTTAATGCAGAAAGCCAAATGGATAGAATGTATATCAACTTACGAAAACTTCTTCGACTGCAAACGCTGGAATACGGAAGAGAAATACAAACGTGTTATTACCCGTGACCTGGGCGAATACGGAACCTATTCCATCGCACCCGACTCGCCTTTATGGGTGCTTCCCTTCCCGGCAAATGCCACACGATATAATTCATCATTAACTCAAAATTATTAACTGAAATGAAAAAGCTTTATTTAATCGGGTGCACGGCTCTTTTATTGGGAGCTTGTGCCAAAACTCCTCAAGATTACCAACTGACCGGCACATTCGAGGGAGATTCCTTAGAATATGTACTGATTGGTCATGGAGCCAACAATATCTCCAATGCCGACACGGTACGCATTGCCCCCGACGGAAGTTTTTCTTATACCCGAAAAATGGGAAACCCCGAAATCGGATTTCTGTATGTACCCGACAAGGCATTCTACTCACTTGTCATGATTAACGGTACAAAAAGCCAACTGAAAGCCAATCCGAATACTCCCGATAAATTTACTTTTACCGGCGATCTGGAAGCTGCAGAAAACTTCTACTATCACACTTGCAAGGTTCTCAACGAAAAATGTGCCGCCACTTATCCGTCCTTCGGCGAAATGCAGCGCACCTTGCAAGCTATGTCCGATTCCATCGAACAAGCAGCCGAAAAAATTTCTCCCAAAGAATTTGCCGCTTTGGTTATGAAAGATGTAAAAATAAATCAAGACAATGCGGCATTGAATTACATCAACCAATTGTATGATGCAAATAAGCCTTTCGACAGCGATGCCGACTACAACCGGTATATGGAAGCACTCAACATGGATGATGCAACAAAAGCTCTTGCCTATGTAAAATGGAAAGAAGAGTGTGTCAAACAGGGTGAGACTACTTCCTATGTACGCATGCTCGATGTAGCTAAAGACAAGGTTTCCAATCCGGAGATTCTGGAAAAAGTCGTTATGGATATCATGGGAGAGTATTTTAACGCGTGTGATTCCAGTCTGGAAGCTGTCTACCAAAAAGCATTACCCATGATTAAAGATACCCAAAAGAAAGAATGGGTAGAACAAATGTACAATGCAAACAAAAAATTGATACCCGGAGCCGATGCTATCGACTGCCAGCTTGAAGACATAAACGGAAAAACCATCAAACTGTCCAACCTGTACGGAAAAGTACTTTACCTGGACATCTGGGCAACCTGGTGCGGTCCGTGCTGTGAAGAAATTCCCTACATGGAAAAGCTTGCCCAGCATTTCAAAGGTGACAACCGCATCGTACCTATCAGCATTTCCATCGACCAGAAGAAAAAAGACTGGAGTGCAAAACTGAAAGCCGACAAACCAGAATGGTCGCAATATCTTTGTCCCGATTTCACCAACCTTTACGGTATCGCCGGTATCCCTTGCTTTATTCTGATTGATACAAAAGGAAAGATTATCACCACCAAGGCACCTCGTCCGTCGGATCCGGAATGTATTAATTTCATCTCCAAATATCTGAAATAAAAACACATTCCTCTAACATAACATCTTCTTCCAATGAATGGCACGTTCTGATGAGTTCATCGCTCATCGGCATGCCATTCTTAGTTTTCAGAAAAATTGTAATTTTACGCTCCTCAGACGGGCGATCCCGACTCTTGACGCCAGGCCATTTCCCGCCCAATGAATTCTCCAGAGAAAAATAATAAGGCTGTCTCAAAATAGAATTGTAAGAGTAAAAATCTTATAGATTGAAACTTAGAAATAAAAAACCTCCTGCTTCAGCCCTTGTTTATTACAATTATAGGACTAAAAGCAGGAGGTTTTTATGTTGTAGCTTATTAATTGCAAGTAAGCCTATCTCTGTTTTTTATTTTGAGACAGCCTCTATCTGGAATTTCAGTTCTTATTCGGCTACAGAAGAAACCGACTTGGCGATTCCCTCACTCGTAGCACGTTCTTCCATACGCTTGATTCTTAAATCCAAATCGGGATGTGTAGAAAACAACTGGTTCAATTTACTTGACTGAGCACCATTCTGCGCTTCCAGCTCTTTCAACTTTTGAAATGAAAGTGCCATAGCCCATGGATTCTTACCTGCTTTTTTCAAGAACTCATATCCATAATCGTCAGCTCCACACTCCTGTTTCTGAGAATACTTGGCATTCACCAAAGCCTCAGTCAAATCCCCCAACTGGGAATCCGTCAATGCAGCAACTTTTCCTCCCTTTGAAGAAACACCATCTTTCAAAGCCGACGTAAGCAAGGCAGTACGAAACCCTTTCTTAGAATCACGATGCGCCACATGACCAATTTCATGTCCAATCACTCCCAATAATTCTTCGTCGGTCATGATGTCCATCAAAGACGAAAAGACACGTACACTTCCATCCGCACACGCAAAAGCATTGACATCCGTCACATAATATACCTTGAAATTCAATGGAATACCGTCGGCGTCTCCCAACCCATCCGTCAACTTCTTCAAACGAACGGTATAGGCATTGTCGTCTGCGCACACCTGATTATGAGCATCCATCCAATCAATATACTCCTTCACATACCCACTCATCTGCTCGTCCGTCAGAGTAACGGCCTGAGCCACTTTGGTAGCCCCGCTAATTGCTTTCTTTAAATTAAACTGCGCCATTGACGGGACAGCCAGTAAACTGCATACCGACAGTACGGCTACCTTTAAAAACATTCTGTTCTTCATAAATATTTAATTATTAAATTGGTTCTCACTTATCACTTCGCTAAACCAAGACTCTTCCTTACAAGCAATCCGCCATACATACAGATTACTCCCACCACCGTCAGAAGTCCCCAAAGTCCACATTCCGCTCCAGGCAGACGAATGTCCCAAGGACGATTCGGGTGATACCATACAGACAACTCATCGCCTACACTTCTGAACGGCCAATAAGTGATTTGGGAAACGGACAAATTACCATAGCGAACCGTCGGATAAGAAATCTGCATTTCGTGCTCATACCGCATCTTCCGATAACGATACACTCTTTTCGTCTGGAATTTTCGGATGGTTCCTATGGTATGCTCATAAGTTGACGAGGCTACATATAAGGAACAAAAGCCTACCAGACCTCCCAAAGACAAGAGGCCCCCGAACAACAGCATCAACCAAACAATTATGTAACTACGTATTGTACTCATAAGGAAAAGTCTAGCATGTACAAAGATAATACAATGCTAAAAATCAAGCCCATTTCAAGGCATAAATCTTATCTTTTCTCTGAAAAACCTTAGCAGAAGGATTGAAAAACAAAATGCTCCAAAGCTTTCCGGATGCCCTCTTCATCCACACTGGCAGTCACGTAATCTGCTACAGCTTTCAGTGACTCATTCGCATTGCCCATGGCCACACCGATTCCGGCTTCTCGGACGATGGAAATGTCGTTGCCTCCATCACCAAAGGCCATCGTTTCTTCCTTTTTCAGTCCCAAGAAATCCATGACAGCTCTCAAGCCCTTACTTTTATCCGCACCTTGAGCCGTGATATCGGCAAAATCGGGATACCAGCGACTGGAGGTACAATGAGGAAGCAGGGGCATGATTTGCCTTTCCTCTTCTTCCGAAATGACCGGTGTCAACTGAAGAATAGGATGTGACCACAAGGCGTCAAGCGAACGGCTTTCCTTCATGCCGTGCACATTCAGCATCTGCCGGAAAATGTAGTCCACTTTCTCATTACTGTTGTACATTATCAGGTCTTTCTCCCCTACCACCATACAGGCGAAGTTCATCTCATCGGCCTGCCGGATAAGGGTACGCACATCCTCTTCCGGAATCGGACTACAGGATATCACCTGCTCGCCAATAAAACAATACGCGCCATTCACCGTGATGTATCCGTCTATCAGCTCCCTGATTTCTTGAAGATTATTAATAAGAGAGAAAGGACGCCCGGTAGAAATGAACACTTTGATGCCCAGTTTCTTTGCCTGCCGGATAGCCTGTATCGCAGAATCAGGTATCCGGTGGGTCTGAAAGCTGACCAAAGTGCCGTCGATGTCAAAAAACAATGCTTTAACCATAGCTTAACCAGTATTCAAAATGATAGTTGCGACAAAGATACAAAAGCAAAAGGGCTTCATGCCCACGTTTTCACCTGAGATTACTGCCATTTTGATAAAATTATCCCGATATGATAATGATCTAACTGATTTTCTCGCATGGAATACAAAATAAAAAGATTCTCTGCAGGAAACAATGCGAGAAATTATCTCCGGTAATACTGCGCCAGTGAGAAAGCCCGGCGAAGTGCGATACGTGTACACACCAGCGCACAGACAGAACCCACAAAAAACATAATTCCGGTGGATACCATGATATTGCCCAGTCCCACCAATGGAGAAACGATACCGCCAAAAGCAAAGCCCAGCGCACCCAGTAAAGCCGAAGCCATACCGGCGTTTTCCCGTTCGCTATCCATTGCCAACGTGTTGGAGGCGGTGAAAGTCAGCCCCAGCATGGAAAGCAGACAAAGCAGCAAGACCTCATAAACCCAGAAAGGACAGTTAGCACAAAGCGCAATGCAAAGGAAGAAAGAGGCAATGACCATTCCCACACTTCCCCGGTACAATGCTTGTTCCGAATGGGCAAACTTGACCGATGCAGCCGCAGAAATCACAATGGCAATGGCATTGATGCCAAAACAAAGGCTGAACATCAAAGGAGAAAAGCCATAATGCTGCTGCATGATAAAAGGAGCAGAAGAGATATTGGCAAACATCACTCCCTGCGCAAAACCAAACTGAAAAATATAGCACACGTACCGACGGTTCTGAATGACGGTGAGGAAACTCTTATAGACATCGCTCCAACGCGTATTCTGACGACGGACAGCCGGCAAGGAATCCGTGAAATGCAGACTTCCTGCCAACAGGATAACGCCCAGCCCGAACAACACCCAGAAAATACCGTGCCACCCCACACTGTCGGCCATACTGCCCCCGGCAATCGGAGCGGCCACCGGAGCAACTCCGTTGATGGCCCCGATAATGGCCAGCATCTTAGCCAGTTCCCTGCCGGAATATTTATCGGCTGCAATGGAACGGGAAATGACGATACCTCCGGCACCCGCCATTCCCTGAATCAACCGCCAGCCCACGAACTGCATGATGGTGCGGGAATACAGACAACCCAAGGTAGCCAGTAAAAACAGACACATGGCGATAATCAGCGGACGACGACGGCCATACTTGTCGCTGAGCGGTCCGAAGAAAAGCTGTCCTACAGCCAACCCGATCATGCTGGCCGTCAGTCCCAGCTGCACCTGTGAGGAAGTGGTATGGAAAAAACCTGTCATGGCAGGCAAAGTAGGCAAATACATGTCGGTTACAAAAGGCCCGAAAGCCGTCAGTACCCCTAAAAATACGAGAATAAACAATTGTGAATTTTTTCTTGTCATAATACGTGTCTTTAAAACGCTGCAAAATTAGTAATTATCAAAAGGCCATATCATACCTTTTACCGCACAAAACTTTTCAAAAACCGCACAAAACGGGTTTTATTCCGAGAAAAAAGGCTATTTTTGTTTCATAAAAATACTTCCTCATGGACATTTCACTCTTGTCATCCCTCAACGGAATCCACTACGACGAAGGAAATCTGGATTTTCTCCGCCCCTCTCCCCTCCATTTCAATTGTGGTGTACAGATATTGTGTACCGGCGGAACGTGCGTTCTCTCTACAGGTGCACAGCAGTTTCATCTTCGGGAAATGTCGGAACTTATTTTCTGGGGAGGAAGCATCATGCAACTGATGGAAGCCTCCGACGATTTCCACGTACGTCTGCTGCTCTACCCCAAAAAGATATTTCTGCAAGCCGCCATTTCCCTCGACACGACCTATTTTAATTACATGAGGGAATTTCCCCAATACGACCATGGAAAGGAAAGCTGGAAGAATGTCAACCTGTGGATTGACATGGCCCAACTGCTTTTCACACATCCTTCACCTACCTTCCGCGAACGACAGGAACAAAACTTCCTGCAAAGCATGCTTATGTGGATTTTCAGTTCCATCCCCGATACATACGTGTCCGCTGGCGAATCATATACCCGGAAACAACTTTTGTTTCATAAATTCATGCACTTGATTCACGAGCATGCTGCACAGATGCACCAGGTATCCTTCTATGCCGAACAGCTCTGCATCTCCCCACGCTACTTGAATGAAATCACCCTGTCATACTCCAATGGTAAAACACCCAAGGCACTCATTGACGAACAGCTGACAGCCGAACTGAAGGTATTGCTTAACAATCCCACACTGTCCATCGCTGAGATTGCTTCCCTCTGCCACTTTCCCGACTCGTCCTACCTGAGCCGTTTCTTCAAAAAGAATACCGGAATCGCTCCAAAGGCTTTCCGATCCCTGAAGCAGGGCTAAGTGCTCTCTTTCATGAACTTTTTCTACGTTTGTTTGTTTCTATTATATCACACAAATAGCTAAATAAACGATAAAAAATCACCTCCATCCACATTCTTCAAGAGCACAATTTTTTCTAGAAAATAGAATCCGACACAATCGTTTTCCTTCTAAAGGCCTCGCATCTCTTACTCTTATCCTAATAACTTAACCTGACTAAAACATTCATTTTATTTCAATAACTATACATTAAAAATCACCTCATGAAAACAAATCACATCTTTCCCTCACTCATGGGAAGCCTAGCCTTTCTGCTAGGGTCATGCCAAGCACCTCATACAAACGACGGAATCTATGAGGGCGTACTTCCTGCCGCAGACTGCCCGGGAATTTATGTCATGCTGGCCATCAACGGCAACCAATATGAACTGCTCGAAAAATACATTGCGGAACCAGAGACATTCGTCACCCGCGGGAATATCGAACAAAAAGGAAAACAGCTCCATCTGGACAATCAGATGCAAATCACACCCCTCTCCAATGAATTGCAATGCCAGCATACGACATTAAAAAAAATCTCAGACCAAAATGAACTGCCGGAAATCTATGTTTCGCAGTTATTAAAAGAAGACCAAAGTGGAGAAGACGCCTCCATCAAACTATACAGTCGGAAAGACAAGCAATATGCAGAATTTCATTTTAGGAACAACACATACCAACTGGAACTAAACCTGCACAACGATTCGATAAACGAATACACCCGTCCGGAACAGTCTGTCAAACTATCACAGCCCGTTCCGCAGGTTTCATCCTCTCAGGAGTTTATTTTCAGAAATGATACGGCTACCTATACCTTCACCCAACTCAGTCCAACCAACTGCATCTACCGGCTGGCCGACGAAAAAGAAGAAAATGAGGTACCCGCCTTCCTGAACGTCATCTATTATAACGACGACCAACAGGCCCTTGTGAAACTATTGCATCCGGCACTTCCTCATTGCTATACCCTCTCTCAGACAGAGGCATCGGCCAAAACCGCAAACTATACAGACGGAGAAACGGAATGGCAGCTCCACAATGACCGACGTGCTACCCTGGTCATTCACCATAAAAAATACCAATATCTGGAAGAGGAATGACAAACAACCCGAGGGGGGCGTCTTCAAAAATGAACTTGAGTAGCCCCCTTCAGAATTTCAAACTTTTCGACACACATCCCATCCGCAATCCTTCATTGATCTAATTCTGCACTTCACATCACTGATTGTCCATATTCAACCGCGACATTTCCGTTTCGGCCGCACTCTGATTCTTCATCTTTTTTTCCGTACGGAAGCGATAAGTAATCGTGAAACCGACTTTTCGGGTTTCCTCCTTTCCAACAGTATTCATGATAATATCATGCAGACGGGCTGAAGCACGCGTATTGTTCTTATTGAAAATGTCGTAAGCATCCAGTGAAAGTTGAAGCTTGTCTTTCAGGAACGATTTCTTCAAACTCAGGTTGACGGAGGTGTAACTCTTCGATTCGTATAACTGATAATATCCTTTGGAGCCATAACTAAAATCAGCAGACAACAGAAATCCGGATGGAAGCGTGAAACTATTGTTGAAGTTCACCATCACCAGCGGGCGGCCGGCTTTTAGGACACTTTCGTTCGGCCCCGGATAACTGAAGAAGGTCTTCATGCAGGTCAGCGTAAGCGAAGGTATCCACCACTTCACTGGATATTGTATATTTACCATACCTGTCAGATTATGCATTTTATCAAAATTATCCATGCTGTTTACTGTCACAGCCGAGTTTCCCGGCATACTGTAAAATGCCCATATTAAGGGATGATGTATATTGTTATAATTCAAGTTTATAAGTAGGAACTTGTAAAACAGCATATAATTCAAGTCATGGGTTATTGCCTGTTTCAGATATAGGTTTCCTTTCCGATAGGTGAAACGGTCGGTATAGACGGCATTGTCGTTCATCTCGCCAAAAGGAGGTCGTTCTGTATGAATGGAGTAACTGAACGACTGCTGTAGATTCTCCGTATTATAACTGAGCGAAACAGAAGGCAGAAAATTATGATAGTTCTGATTCTGCCGCTTTCCGGTATAAGTTTCCTTTAAGTCACTGCGAAGGTATTCATAACGGAACCCAGCCCCCATCGAAAGATTTTTCCAGGAAAAATCGTATGCCAGAAAAAGCGAATTCTTCAACTCCATATTTTTTGTCCTTCCATTATTCAGGGCCCGTACATTTTCAATGTAGTTCGTTCCGCTTGTATGACTGAAATCATAACCGAAACTGATGGTTCCCGCTTTCTCGGTATCATACGAGAGGCGGAGCTTGGCAGCGAACAAGTCCCACACAGCTTTATTATAATAATTCAATGAAGTTTCCGAACGTCCACTTTCCCATTCACGGATATAGCCGTTGCCTTGGTCCGTTTTACGGATATAGTCACCGTAGGTATTTATTTTCCAACCATTTTCCCAGTCGTTCACGTAATACAGATTGAGGTGGTGACTGATTGATTTTCCGGATACGTCCCTATGGTTCTTCATGAACGTGGAGATTCCCCGGTCCGGTATCATGGAAAGAGTGTCATCGAAAAAGGTACTGTTTTGACTGTGCTTGCCCACGTACTTCAGTCCGATTTCCGACTCGGGTGAGAAATGATAGGAAACCCCTCCCATATAGGTATGGCTTTCATTAAAAATCTGTTTTGCGCTCAGCTGGGTCAGGTTCCAGACAGTGTCACTTTGTGTCTGCTGGTAAACGTCAAGCGTTGAATTGTTTTTTCCCCGGTTGTAATTGTAGGAGAAAAAGAAATCCCAGTTCTTGTAATTGTAACTGCCATTTATGAGATAGTTCTGTTTGAAATGGTTTCCCTGCTGCAGATTGCCCTTTACATTGAAAGCAAATCCATCCCCCAACCGTTTGGTCTTTATTTCGATGACGGCACGCTGCTCCGAATTGTATCGTATACTCGGATTCATAATCAGTTTAACGGAACGAATCTCATCGACAGACAGATTATCCAGTTCGGTCTGGTCCATCACTTCCCTGCCGTTGATGTAATAGACAGGACTTCCTTTCCCTATCACTTCAATGGAGTTTCCTCTTTGCTGTATACCCGGAATCTTGCAGAGCAAGTCGTTCAGGTTGGTTTGTTTGGCAAGAATGGTATTCTCCACATCGGCCAACAGCCCGTCACGGTCCAGTTTGAATGGCTTCCGATACGCGGTGACTTCCACTTCTTTCAGCGTGGTCTGTGAGGCTTCCATCCGAACCACCGGCAGCGTACGGTCGGCATTGACCTGCATTTTCTTATACAGTGTTTTGTAACCCAGATAAGAATAACGGATAATATAATTTCCCTCCTCAAGCGATGTGCTGTATATCCCGCAAGAATCGGATACCGCTCCGCTGACAAGGGTACTGTCCATCTGATTCAAAAAGGCCACATTTACCATCGGCATCACTGCATTTTCTGGGTCCATGATTTTTCCTTTGACAGCATACTGACTGTAAGCCGGCAGCAAAACCCAACAGGCTATTATAGCTAAAAATAGTTTTTTCATTAGTCAAGTTTATACAATAAATTCAGTCAAAAACTGTAGTTCAAAATACATTATCTTCCGAAGCGTGAAGAATCCACTTCCTTCTTCTCCTTGCTGATACTGCCGCCAAAACGATAGACAAATTTCACGGAAAGGGTTCGGCTGTATTGCCCCATATTCAAGTCGATATGCTGTCCTGCATAGCGGTTTCTCACCTTCATGCGCATGGTATCAAACAAGTCTGAACACGTCAGGCTTAGAGTTGCCTTATTCTTCAGGAAGTTCCATTGTGCTCCCACATTGACCGTAAAGACCGGCTTTGTGTCACTGATACCGGATATCATGCTTGAGCGATACGTTGCATCCAAATCAAAGCCCACATTGGAACCTACCGAGAAATGATTCTGCATGGCCAGCATACAGGCCCATTTATTCCGGTCAAAGGGAATATCCCAGAAGTTGTCGCAACGGTTACGGTCATTCATAACCGTGGCATTTACCTGAGAGGAAAGCCAGCTTCCGATGCTGAACGGAATATTGGCACTCATACCGAAGGACTGGTAATAATTCCAGTTCTGCGTACGGTACACAAGTGCCAGACGGTCTTTCGCCTGATACATGTCCATCGTGAAATAATCGTTGGTACGCTCATAGAACAGCGACAGCATGTACTTCTGAAGAAAGAGATAATTGGCATTCACACTGTACACATTGGCAGGCCGAAGTCCCTCGATGGTCTGAACCTCTTCGTAGGCGTTCATGTAGGTGGTACTGGTCTGCATGTCCCAATAAGTGGGATAGTCCTTCTGCGATGAAACACCCAGCATAAACGTATGCTTTTCCGACGGCGAATAACTCAGACTGGCCTGCGGATAGACCGCCCATTTGTGATAGTTTCCGATGGTGTAATACTCACCGGTTGCTGACAGGGAAAGGGAGAAGCCGTTCTCAAACTCCTTGTCGAACCCGGCATAAAAGTTGGTAATCTGCTCATAAAGGCGCGAAGAGGAATTATCCACGTCCTCCTTTCCCTCCGCCTGATTGAACAGCTGGCTGTTCTTGTTATCGGTATAGTCATAGCGGACACCGTACTTCAATGTCCAGTCATTGGCAAGACTGTGGCTTTGGTCGGCATATACCGAAAACTTACGGATTTTCTGGTCCGAAGTATAGTCCAGCAGCTGGCGTGTATTATCTGTCAGTTTACTTACCAGACGATTCTTGTCATTCATGGTGTAGTCCGTATAATCCACACCAAAATCCAGTCCGAAGCCGGAAGAATAGCGGGCAAAGACATTGTGCAGCCGGCTGTTCTGCAATTTGTCGTTATGGCTGTCCTGAAAGTTTCCGTTTACATTAATCGTACCTTTTCCGTTGTTCGACAAGGCACCATTGTAGCCCACACTTAACTTATTATCCTCATTTATCTGATAGCCATATTCAGCATAGATGTTATGCCTCCAGCCCTTTGTATTGATTTTCTGTGTCTGTGTGATGTCATATACCTTCCCGTCATAACTGTGCAGGGAAGCCAGGTCCATCACGGTCATGATATGTGAATAGCCTGGGTTATAAGAAACATTCAGCGACGACTTGCCTTTCGTCAGCAGGAAGTTTGCATTCCCGCTGTAACTGCTGAAATACTGGTTGCTGTAGGTTGCCGAAAGTTCACTCTGAAGGGTATTGTCGTCTGCCTTGGCCGTTACGATATTAATAGCAGCCCCGCGCACATGATATTCGGGCGGTGTGTTATACATCACTTCAGCTGTCTGTACCTGCGAAGCGGAAGTATTCTTCAACATCTCGATCAGCTGCTCCTGTGTCAGTGTACTTGCCTTCCCGTTCAGAATTACCGTCACATCCTTTGCGCCCACCAGCGAGAGTTTGCCGTTCCTGTCCTGTACCCCCGGCAGCTTACAGATGGCCTCGTAGGCATTGTTTACGATATGCTTTTCTGAAATTGCTGAAATATTATAATTCAATTTTCCCTGTTCCACAGTTACAAACGGACGTTCTCTCTTGATTACCACTTCTTCCAGATTATAGTCTTTCGATTCCAAAGTAATGATACCGATATCACGAGCCTGTCCCTTAATCTGCCTGGTATGATAAAGCAGATGCTGGATGATGAGCTGATAATTCTCCGCCTCCGGTTCAAGCGTGAATGTACCGTCGGCCGCAGATATGGTCGCCCCCAGATAGGTAGAATCCGGCAACTGCATGACGATGGTAGCACCATCCACTGGTTGCCTGTTGTTATCTAATATTTTCCCTGTTGTCTGCCCCCAAATAACAGCAGGACAATATAAAGTAAATATTGCACTTATAATATACCTGATATTCATTGTATCTTTATATTCTATTATCAATTATTTTAATCGCTTTCAAATTTAAATGTCCTAAGCGGAAGAATCAGTTCCTTTAATTCCGAGGTTTAGACTTTATCATTTCAGCCTATTTCACATCTTACGAATGTTCTCAATATGCTTTTATCTAAGACCATAAATATATTCGATAAAAAAGCCCCCAGCAGTGATCTCGTTGGAGGCTTATCGTGTTAATAAATTCTTTTAAGTTCCAATATTGAATGATATTGAGAATCTATATTTTCCAAATTACATTTAAGTAACATTTTGTCATCTGTTAATTCAATTAAGACCCATGGAGCATTATCACATAGAATAATGGTGCCATTGAAATAAATGTATTTTCCATCTATATTGTATGTAAAGTTGTCTGTTATCTGATATTGTGAGTCTTTTGGATCTACGTATGAGACCTTCCCATTCTCCTTTGTTTCAAAGTTAATACCTATTTCACCATTATAGATAGGATCTGTTATATTACCTTTCCAGACCGTTTGGCTTAATGATTCTGGTGTAAATTCAAACTGCTGCATTTTCTCATCTTCCTTATCACAACTAATAAGGGTAAATGTAGAGAGGAATAACATCAGTATTCCAAATAAATTCTTTGTTCTCATAAAATCTTCATTTAATATTTAAGTTATTTGTTCCCTTTTCTATTGATATATTGTTTACTTACAACCTCTTGACTTACCAGTTTTCCATCTTGAAAAACAAAAGCTGTTGTCAAGGTATACCATTCTTGGTCGTAAAGACTTTCCTGATATAGCATCCGTTCAACAGGACGATTATATCTGTCTGTTATCATTTCCTTTGCGTATGGTTCTCCAAAAAGTTTCAAGAAATCCTTCTTGCTCATTCCTATCTCAATCTTTTCTGAAGTATATTTACTATTTTGCACCCCTAACAAAGAAGTACAACTAACAAATATAATACTGAAAAACAGCAAAGTAATTGTTTTAAGTTTCATATTATTCTGATTATAAATTATTTTCTAGACTTTCTTTCCATATACATTTCTACAAATGTATAAACCCAAACCGGCACAATTCTCAAACTAGTTTGAGAGTTACAGACAAAATCATATTCTATTATTCACTCAGCAAGAAAACTTTGCAAATAGCCATTAACGGTATCATTGTTTTTCCTTATCAACTTTGTCAATAATCATGCAGAATACTATATCTATAAACATAACCATACTACCCATACTTGAATTATACATTAATTTTACGGATGTAAAGTACAGAAGAAAAAAAGGAGGATGTGTCAAAATGATGCATCCTCTTTTTCGTTATATAATCATCGTTTTGCC
>ERZ779669.548-NODE-548-length-22149-cov-5.120621_pt1 | contig 22149 bp, 17 predicted proteins | sample MGYA00511372_ERZ779669 | MGnify/ENA primary metagenome ERZ779669 (study PRJEB29588, sample SAMEA1967891) | human gut metagenome | biome: human gut; feature: human-associated habitat; material: faeces | place: Denmark | collected 2008/2010 ... | reverse complement strand
GTATTAATGGCCGCAACGTCCCCATGCGCCAGCCCCTCGTCAGCGGCGACACCATCGAAGTGCTGACTTCAAACACGCAGCACCCCAAGCTCGAGTGGACAAAATACGTAGCCACAGGACGCGCCAAGGCAAAAATCCGCCAGTCGGTCAAAGAAGAGCAGGCCAAAGAGGGCCTCATGGCACGCGAACTCCTTGAGCGCAAGCTGAAAAACCGCAAAATAGAATGGGACGAGAGCGCCATCAGCGCATTGGTACGCAAAACGGGATTCAAAGAAGCCAGCGAATTCTACAAATCCCTGGCCGAAGAACGTCTGAACATCAACGAACTTATCGACACCTACGTCGAACTTTACCGTCACGAGAACAACCTGCTCGAACGCCAGGCTGCACGTAGTGCCGAAGAGTTCACGTTCGAAGCCGACAGCCAGCACAGGACGCAAGGTGACGATGACGTCCTCGTCATTGACCAGAACCTCAAAGGAATCGACTTCCAGCTGGCACGCTGTTGCCGGCCAGTCTATGGCGACGACATTTTCGGATTCGTCACAGTCAACGGCGGCATAAAGATACACCGGACCAACTGTCCTAATGCCCAAGCCCTACGCGAACGCTTCGGCTACCGAATCGTCAAGGCACGCTGGGCGGGAAAAGGCAGTAGCCAATATGCCATCACGTTGCACGTAGTCGGACACGATGATTTGGGCATCGTCAACAACATCACGTCAATCATCAGCAAGGAAGCAAACGTCAGCCTCCGCTCCATCAGCATCGACTCAAACGATGGACTTTTCTCGGGCATCCTGACCGTCATGGTGGATGACACCCGAGTCCTGACCGCACTTATCAAGAAACTGCGCACCGTCAAAGGGGTCAAGGCCGTGACACGCAGCTGACACTTACGCCACGCTCACGCCGCCATGCACTGCTTCGTCGCCGCCTGTCTGTTAGCCTTGTCCGCCGCCCTATTTTGGAGCGGCGGGGCTGTTTGTCATGCAGCGACCATCAAGACCGACTCCATCATTGACAGAGTTTTCACCTACCCCGAGCGTCAGAACCTTCGCCTGTATGCTTTTTCCTCCGAAAGCTACCTGAGATTTCAAATCTCCACCAAGCGGCGCAACTTTATCAGCAAATACATTCCAGGGCTTTTCCCCTTGGAACGCGGCGAGCGCCAATACATCGGCGAAGCGCTGCTCCATTCGCAATTCAGCCAACCCGGAATGATCGATCAGAAAGTCGTGGCACTCCACAGTACCCTCCCTCCACTCGACAACCTGACTCCACGCATCACGGACAACGTGAACGTGTCGCTCTACAACGCAACATTGCTCACGGGCCGCATCCTCTCTCCGGTCAATGCCCGAAACCGGAAATTCTATAAGTACCGCCACACCTACGACTACACATCATCGACTGGCGATACGCTCCACCACATCGAAGTGATCCCCCGTTTCCACAACACACAACTTGTACAAGGCTATATCGAAGTACAGAAAAAAACAGGAGGAGTACGGCGGTTCGACTTCACGTCGTACTACGACTTCATCCGCCTGCACGTTGCCGGTCAACTCGGCATGCAAGGAGAAGCATCACTCGTCCCCGAAGAGCTACACTTCACGACGCGCCTCAACCTCGTCGGCAATAAAATCAGGAGCCGCTTCGACGCACAAATCAAATACTTACACATCCAAAGCAAGCCTGACTCCACGACCAATGGCTCGACGACACAAGGTTACGACCTGACCGAGAACAACCGCCTCAAAACCGACACGAGCCACATGTGCACAGACCGCGCATTCTTCGACAGCATCCGCCCCTACCCGCTCCGCGAAACCGAAATAGCCCTCTACGCCGACACCTTGCGTCCGCCTGCCGACACAGTGACAAAGCCCTCCCGACGACGCATTCTCAGCAGCCGAGCCGAAGACTTCCTCTTCGGTAACCACAACATCGACTTCCGAAACAGAGGCTCACTTCGCCTGCCCCCCATCATCACCCCATCGATGTTCCAATGGAGCCACCAGAAAGACGTCAGCTTGCAAACACGTTTCACGGCCCACATGCCGATAGGAACAGAGAACCATTTGGGTGCTGACATCCGGGTGGGATATACATTCAAGCAACGACAACTTTACTGGCGTGTGCCGCTCACCTTCCTGTTCGCACCGGAACTGAACGCCAAGCTGCACGTCGAAGTCGGCAACGGCAACATCATATATAACAGCGAGCAGGCTGATGCCGTCCGCAAGGCTCTCGAAGGCGTCACACAATATGACAGCCTTCTACATGTATTCGACCAATTCGATTTCCAATACTACAAAGATTTCTACGTACAAGGGAACGCCTACTTTGAGCCACTTGCCGGACTGAACCTCACAGCCGGCATACGCTTCCACGACCGGACACTGCAAAACTGGAACGCACTGGCCGAAGCCAGCGGCATGGCACAACACATCAGAAGTGTGGCTCCCCACCTCCGCGCCGAATGGACTCCCGGCACCTACTACTACCGCGACCAGCAACGGCGCATTCCGCTCTATTCACATTGGCCCACATTCACCATTGACTACGAACGTGGCATTAAATGGGGTAAATGTGAAACAGAATATGAACGATGGGAGGCCGGTATCTCCTACCAGCTACGCCTATATGCCCTGCGCAAACTCTACTTCCGGCTGGGTGGCGGCCTCTATACAAACCAGAACTCGGTCTACTTCGTCGACTTCGACAATTTCCGCGACAACAACATGCCTGAGGGCTGGGACGATGAGATGTCAGGGCAGTTCCAACTTCTTGATTCACGTTGGTACAACGAATCGCCATACTACGTCCGTCTCTGCACCGCTTATGAAAGCCCTATGCTCCTGCTCTCGCGTATCAAATACCTGTCCAACTACATCCAGAAAGAGCACGTCTACTGTAACCTGCTGTCCGTCCATGCCCTCCAGCCCTATGCAGAAATCGGCTATGGCCTATCAACACATTTGTTCAACGCCGCAGCCTTTTTCAGCATGGCCAATGGGGCCGGCTTCAGCTTTGGCGCCAAATTCTCCATCTGCCTGTTCAACAATTGGTAAGCAACCCATCTAACGGTGACGGCTGACAGATTCAACAAGTCGGCGACCAGGATTTACGGAACGGCGACTATAATTCTCACACAGGCAACACAAAACGACAGACTGACCGCCATAAAGCAAGAAACACAGAGCAGAAAAACACAAATGTTTCCGCAGGTCAAAAAAAAGTTGTAAGTTCGCACGTCATGAAAGCACCCTACGACCTCATCACGATTTTAGGCCCTACCGCGTCGGGGAAGACCCGACTGGCCGCCCAGCTGGCAGACTCTATCAACGGAGAAATCATCAGTGCAGACAGCCGTCAGGTTTATCGCGGAATGGACATAGGCACAGGTAAAGATCTCTCAGACTACGTCGTCGACGGGCACACAGTTCCCTACCACCTGATAGACATCGCCGAACCCGGCTATAAATATAATGTATTTGAGTTCCAACGCGACTTCCTCGCCGCCTATGAATCCATCAGAAACCGCAAGCGCATCCCCATCCTTTGCGGAGGTACGGGACTCTATCTCGAAAGTGTCTTACGGGGGTTCAAGCTTATCCCCGTCCCGGAGAACCCTGAACTCCGGGCACAATTAAGTACGAAGAGCCTGGCTGAACTCACGGGAATCCTCGCCGGCTACAAGACCCTGCACAACACAACAGACGTAGACACTCCCAAACGGGCCATCCGCGCCATAGAAATCGAAGAATACTACCGTCGGCAACCGATTGAAAGCCGCACATTTCCCCACTTGCGCAGCCTGACGATGGGGGTCAGCATCAGCCGCGAGCAACGGCGAGAAAACATCAGCCGACGCCTCCGTGAACGAATAGCTGAGGGCATGGCCGACGAAGTCCGCAGCCTGCTTCACAACGGACTGACGCCAGAAGATCTCATCTACTATGGACTTGAATACAAATACGTCACCCTGTTCGTCACAGGGAGTATCGATGCCGACACAATGACCAAGCAACTCGAAATAGCCATCCACCAGTTCGCCAAGCGGCAGATGACGTGGTTCAGGGGAATGGAGCGTCGCGGCGTCCCCATACAATGGTTAGACTACACACTACCAGAGACAGAAAAAATAAAGAAAATAAAACAGCTGTGGCTAGCAAAGGAAGCCACAAATCCCAAGGAAGAATGAACTCGACACAAAATAAATGGGGCGTGATCTACTGTCCGAAAGAGGGATCGGGCAAGACACACAGACGATGGAACAAGATTCGCCGCTACCTGACGGAACAGGGCGTGGCGTTCGATTTCGTGCAAAGCGAAGGAGCAGGCTCCGTCAAACGACTGGCTGCCATGATGACCGACAACGGTTACCGTACCATTGTCGTCGTAGGCGGCGATGCTGCCCTCTGTGACGCCCTGAACGGCATCATGGAGCGAACGCCACACACCACACAACGACCGGCACTCGGTGTCATACCCAACGGGTTCGGTAATGACTTTGCCCATTATTGGGGCTTCGACGAGGACGACTACAAACAAACTATCGGCTGGCTTCGCCTACGACGTACGCGACGCGTGGATGTCGGCCGGGCCGACATTGAAAACGAGAAGGGACACGAAACGCACTACTTTCTGAATTGCATTAGTGTCGGAGTAGCCGCAGCCATCATGGGAATCCGGCGCAAAACCCATTCATTCCTTGGCTTCAACACGCTTTCATATCTGTGTTCCGCTTTATGGCTCGTTTTTCAGCGTATGACCTACCACATCACGTTCCGCCTGAACAGCGAAGAAAAGACAGCACATGTCATGAATGCATGTGTGGGATCGTCAACTGGCTACGGGCAAACGCCCAGCGCCGTCCCCTATAACGGTCAGCTCGACGTCACAACCACGGCCCACCCGAAACTGACACAACTATTTTACGGACTGCAACAACTCTTCGCCGGACGTTTCCTGAAATCAGACAAAGTGGAATCATGGCGGACCAAACACGTGAACTTCGTCGTAACGGACAAAGCTCCCATCGCCATAGACGGGCACAAGCTCCACTACACGGTAAAAAGCATGGATATTGTCCTGCAACCCGAAGCAATTGAATTCCTCATTCCGCAATAAACCTGAAATGAGGATCCGGCACCTTAAACTAATACCCGGACATCAGCCGATTCTCGAAATCTGGTTTAATTTATCTTCGTCTATCAACTTGATTTTCCGGCCGTCAATGGCAATAATCTTCTCAGCCGCAAAATTAGACAAAGTCCGGATGGCGTTAGACGTCGTCATGTTCGACAGACTGGCCAAATCTTCGCGCGACAAGTATATGCTCAGCGTAGACTTGTCCTCTTCCAACCCGTAACAGTCTTTCAGAAACAAAAGGGACTCGGCCAGCCGTCCGCGGATATGTTTCTGCGTCAGATTGACAGTACGCTTGTCCGAAATCCCCAAGTCAATGGCCAATTGACGCACAAAAAAGATGGCCAGCGCGTTGTTGTGCGTCATCGTCTCCTCAACCAAGGGCATCGGAATGAAACACATAACCGAAGCCTCAAAGGCCGCCGCCGCAGTCACATAGGGCTCGCTGGCCAAATAAGCCCGATAGCCAAAATACTCCACCGGCTTTATCACACGGATAATCTGACTGCGGCCGCCGACTCCGTCCCGGTAGATCTTGACCTTACCGGAAAGCAGGCATATCAAAGAATCAGGGCGCTCGCCTTCACGGTAAATCGGTTCGTTCTTTTTGAACGAGCGAACCTCCAAATGCGCGGCAAATGCAGCGCGTTCATGCTCCGTCAAAAGATTCCACAAACCCGAAATACGCGCGATAGCCTCCTCCTTGGATAAGCAGTTCGAAGTCTCCATAAATATGTTATACAACACTGTTTCGGATTACAAAAGTAGACAAACTTTGCGAAACCGCCAAATCGCGAACAAAATCCGGTTAAAACTTTTTGATAGTTTATACCGAATTTATCAACAGACCGTCTATCAAAGTAAACATATCAACTACACAAAAAAAGATTATGAGATAAAATCTTGACACACTAACTAAACGCTCGAAACCTATTAAAAATAACTCGGTGATACAAACTGGGCGTTTTCTCCGTATTTTTCTCGGAAAAAACTTTTCTATTATTTTTCTTTTCCCTATTTTTGGGAATAAAAACAAGTACAAATAGAAAAACTACATAACCTTAATATCTAGAAGCATGTGCTACCTACGATTCGACAAGACTGAAATGACCAATTTGCAGGACTCTTTGTATAAAGAGATGCTGCTAACAAATGATTTGGGCGCATACTGTTGTACGACGCTGGTAGGATGCAACATCCGCAAGTATCATGGCCTTTTAGTAACGCCGGTACCCAATCTGGACGACGAAAACCACGTTCTCCTCGCTTCGCTCGACGAGACAGTCATCCAGCATGGAGCGGAATTCAACCTCGGAATCCACAAATACCAAGGTGAGAATTTCAGCCCCAAAGGTCATAAATACATCATCGGTTTCGAGTGGGATAAGATTCCGACGACGTACTACCGGATTGGGGGAGTTATTCTCAAAAAGGAGATAGCTTTCCACAACAAAGCGCAACGGCTGTTCATCCGCTACACACTCGAAGAAGCCCACTCACCAACGACCCTCCGCCTGCGGCCTTACTTGGCATTCCGCAGTGTCCGCCAATGGACACACGAAAACGGCGTTGCCGACAAAAGCTATGAAGAGATAGCAAACGGCATCAAAATGAATCTATATGCTGGTTACCCTGACTTGTACATGCAGGTAAACAAGAAAAACACTTTCGTCTACGAGCCAAACTGGTACAAAGGATTGGATTATCCAAAAGAGCGCGAACGCGGATATGACTCCTCCGAGGACTTGCTTGTACCAGGCTATTTCGAGATGCCAATCAAAAAGGGAGAGACCATCATATTCTCAGCTTCGATTGAGGCTGGTATCCCCGCACAACTTCCTCAACAGATGGAAGACGAAATCAGTAAGGCACCGAAATACGATAGTTTCTACCATTGTCTAGTCAATGCTGCCCACCAATTCGACATAGAAAAGGAAGGAATGCACTATATCTTAGCCGGTTATCCATGGTTTAAGTGCCGTGCACGCGACACGTTCATCTCTCTCCCCGGCTTGACTCTGTCTATCGGCGAGGAAGAACGCTTCGATCAATATATGGCCACGGCAGAAAAGGCTATCAACCAATACATCCACAAGCAGCCCATAGACGTCCAAATCTATGAAATGGAACAACCCGATACCCTGCTGTGGGCCATCTGGTGCCTTCAACAATACGCGAAAGACACTTCGCGACAGAAATGCTACGAACGCTACGGCCAACTCATAGGCGACATCATCGCGTTCATTCGCGACGGACAACACGCGAACCTGGTTGTACATGAAAATCACCTCTTGTACAGTAATGGCCGCAACACTCCGATCACATGGATGAACTCAACGGCAAACGGCCGTCCAATTATTCCACGCTCAGGATACATTGTAGAATTCAATGCACTTTGGTACAACGCATTACGCTTCTATGCACTACTGCTTACAGAGACTGGCAGCGAAGAGAACCGGCAAAAAGCACAAGAATATGAGCGTGAAGCCGAAGATGTCAGCCAATCCTTCAAGAAAATTTTCCTGAACGAATACGGCTACCTGCTTGACTATGTGGACGGCCCCATGATGGATTGGAGCGTCCGGCCGAATCAGATTTTTGCCATTGCGCTTGATTTCTCCCCCTTGGACCTCAAAGAGCGCAAAAAAGTGTTGGATATCTGCACCAAAGAACTTGTAACTCCCAAGGGCATCCGCTCCCTCTCGCCGAAAAGCGGCGGATACACCCCCATGTACGTCGGTCCACAAAGCCAGCGCGATCAAGCCTACCATCAAGGAACGGCATGGCCGTGGCTCACCGGTTTCTATTTGGAAGCTTACCTCAGAATATATAAGATGAGCGGTCTTGGTTACATTGAACGCCAACTTATCGGCTTCGAGGAAGAACTGTTCTATCACTGCATCGGCACAATTCCCGAACTGTTTGACGGAAATCCTCCGTTCAGTGGTCGCGGCGCCATATCCTTTGCCATGAACGTAAGCGGCATTCTGAGAGCAATACGACTGTATGAACGGAACAAAATTGAAGACTAACTCAAAGGAGGGAGACAATCTATGAAAGTATTAATGTTTGGTTGGGAGTTTCCCCCACACATCTTAGGAGGTTTGGGCACGGCAAGCTACGGAATCACCAAAGGCTTGTCCGTTCAGCCCGATATGCACATCACATTCTGTCTGCCACGGCCGTGGGGCGATGAGGACACCTCGTTCATGGACATAATCGGCCTAAGCGAAGTGCCAATTGTCTGGAAAGACGTGTCCTACGATTACGTCAAGCAACGCATCGGCGACAAAATGGACCCGCAACTCTATTTCAACTTGCGCGACCACATTTACGCCGACTTCAACTACCGGCTGACAGATGACCTCGGCTGTATCGAGTTTTCAGGCCGTTACCCTGACAATCTGTACGATGAAATCAACAACTATTCCATCGTGGCTGGCGTCGTGGCCCGTCAACAACAATACGACATTATCCACGCCCACGACTGGCTTACTTATCCAGCAGGCATCCATGCCAAGCAAGTGTCAGGAAAACCGATGGTAATCCATGTCCACGCCACGGAGTTCGACCGCAGCCGTGGGAAACCCAACCCCACTGTATACAGCATTGAAAAAGACGGTATGGACCACGCTGACTGCATCATGTGCGTGAGTGAGCTTACACGGCAGACCGTCATCAACCACTATCATCAGGATCCGGCCAAATGCTTCGCCATGCACAATGCCGTATATCCGCTCTCGCCGGACATTCTTGATTTCGTCAACCAAAAGAAACCGTTCAACGATTTCCACGAAAAAGTAGTCACTTTCTTGGGACGAATCACGATGCAGAAAGGTCCCGAATACTTCGTCGAAGCAGCTGCACTCGTCCTGCAACGCACGCACAACATACGCTTCTGCATGGCTGGCTCAGGTGACATGATGAACAGCATGATCGAACTTGTAGCCCGCCGCGGCATCGCCGATCGTTTTCACTTCCCCGGTTTCATGAAAGGGCGACAGGTTTTTGAAGCCTTCCGCGCCAGCAACGTCTACGTCATGCCATCCGTATCCGAACCGTTTGGTATCTCGCCACTTGAAGCCATGCAGTGTGGTGTCCCGTCTATTATCAGCAAGCAAAGCGGCTGCGCAGAAATCCTCGATAAGTGTATCAAGATCGATTATTGGGACATTTATGCTATGGCCGATGCCATCTACTCGATCTGCACCAACGATTCCCTTTACAACTACCTGCGCGAAGAAGGACGAAACGAAGTGGCACAAATCACTTGGGAAAAAGTCGGCGAGCGCATCTATAATCATTACCAAAAACTTCTCAGCAATAGATAAACACCACAGCTATGAAAACTATCTGTTTATACTTTGAGATACACCAGAACATCCACCTCAAAAGGTACCGGTTCTTCGACATTGGAACAGACCACTATTATTACGACGACTACGAAAACGAACGGTCTATCACAGAGACGGCGGACCACTCTTATGTCCCTGCGCTCAATGCCTTGATAGAGATGGCCAAGAAGCATCCGGGTTATTTCAAATGCGCATTCTCATTATCGGGCAGTGCCATTGAGCTTCTTGAAAACCATTCCCCCCAAGTCATTGAACTGTTGCAGGAACTCAACGAGACGGGATGCGTCGAGTTCTTGGCAGAACCCTACTCACACGGGTTCTCGTCGCTTGCAAACCCTGAATGTTTCAAAGAGGAAGTTTCTCAACTTTGCAAAAAAGTCAAGTCGCTCTTCGGACAAGACCCGAAGATTTTCCGCAACTCATGCCTTATCTACTCCGACGACATCGGCGACCTTGTCGCACAAATGGGCTTCAAGGGAATGCTGGCCGAAGGCGCGCGACATATTCTCGGTTGGAAGAGCCCACATTTTCTCTATAACAGCAACCACAACCCAGACTTAAAACTGCTTCTCCGCGACTACCGCCTGTCGGAAGACATCAGCCTCCGCTTCAATGACTCCAATTGGAGCGAGTATCCTCTCTTCGCCGACACTTACGCAGACTGGATTGCGCGCTTGCCCGAGGAAGAACAAATCATTAATATCTTTATGGAGTTATGCGCATTGGGCATCTTCCAGCCCTTGTCGAGCAACATACTCGAGTTCATGAAGGCCCTGCCTGATCAGCTAAAGCAACGCGGCATCATATTCTCGACACCTTCTGAAATATGCGCAAAGATGAAATCTGCCGGACCGCTCGACGTGACCTATCCTACATCGTGGGTCGACGAAGAAAGAGACATCAGCCCATGGCTCGGCAACGACATGCAGAAAGAAGCATTCAACAAGCTTTACAGCATAGCAGACCGCGTAAGGATCTGCAACAACCGCCGCATCAAACAAGACTGGGCCTACCTGCAAGCCTCCAACAACTTGCGTTTCATGAGCACCAAGCCCAACAGTTACGGAAGCTATCGGGGCATCTACGATTCCCCGTATGACGCGTTTACCAATTACATGAATATCCTCGGCGACTTCATCACTCGCGTCAACAACCTGTATCCGGCCGACATGGACACCGAAGAGCTCAACGCCTTGCTCACCACCATTAAGAACCAAGACAAAGAGCTGAGCATCAAGGACAAAGAAATCACCAAACTCCGTCAAATGCTCAAACGTTTAGAGAACAGTCCCGAGGAAAAGACTGCCGACTCCACCCCTAAGAAAGCCACAGCCACCAAAGCGGCCGCAAAGAACAAAGGGTAAACTGTCATTTGACAGACCTCATTCCGAAATCCCCGCCCAGACATCCTCCGGACGGGGATTTCGTATTTAAGGCGTTTCAAAGCATCATACCACCAGCACAAAGCCACGTAGCTTTCGCCCCTTACGTTTTTTTTCGCTAACTTTGCCGCGCATGAAAAGATTCACGTTCCTTCTGTTTCTCCTGCTTACCTTAGGGGCAGCAGCACACGCGCAAATTACCTTGGACGACAACAACGTATTCGCCCCATTAGGTGATGACATGAATTCTGGCCGACGCTCTGATGCCGACCTCCAAGGCGATACTGTCAAGAAGACAGACATTCCCGTGGGCTACTACGTCTGGCACATCAGCCCACGTTTCGGCGATGTCGTACCTGCTACGCCTGACACCCTCCCCCACTGGTTCCAGAACGCCAACCTGACCGACGGATACAATGGTACATATAACTTTCTGGGCAATATGGGAGCCCCGCGCATCAGCCGTCTATACTTCGAACGTGACGAACGCATAACACACTCGTCCTTCATTTTCGCAAAACCATACGACTTCTTTTTGAAGAAACCGGAACAGATATTCTTTTTCAACACCAAGTCGCCCGTCACCAACATTACCTACGACAAATGCGGCAACAAAAGCACGGGTGAAGACCGCATCCAAGCCTATTTTGCCGTCAATGTCAACAAGCGTCTCGGCGTCGGCTTCGACCTTGATTACCTGTACGGCCGCGGCTACTATGCCAACCAGTCAACAGCCCATTTCGGCGGAACATTATTCGGTTCGTACATCGGCCGCCAATACCAGCTACATGCCTACTACACGGCAAACCACCTGAAAATGCGTGAGAACGGCGGAATCGAGAACGACACATACATCACGAACCCCGAGGCGTTTCCCACACGCTATGGCTCGTCTGACATGCCCACCCGACTTTCAAAAGTGTGGAACAGGCTCAACGTAAACACACTATACCTCACTCACCGATACAGTCTGGGCTTCGAGCGCAATTATGATGAGGAAGGAAACATCGTCAAGGTTGACCACGAAAAACAAGAAAACCTGCATCAGGACACCAGACAAGCCGACTCTCTCCTTACGCTCAACGACACGACCACGCAACTTGTCCCTGCCGACAGCAGTGCACATCTTTCGCTGGTTTCTTCCCAGAACGAGAGGCAAGACAGCGTGCGCTACCGTACGGAATACATTCCAGTCACTAGCCTCATCCATACGCTCCAAATCGACAAACACGACCGCCGCCTGACCGTCAATGACGATCCAAACAATTTCTTCACAGAGCGTTACCTCCCAGGGGACTCATCTGTAAACAAGACAGACTATTTGCGTATTGCCAACACAGTGGCCATCGAGCTTCACGAAGGCTTCAACTCTTGGGTTAAATCAGGCCTCCGGCTCTACGCCATGCACGAATTTGAGCGTTATACCCTTCCCGACTCCGTGCCAGGCGTCACATGGGCACAGCCCTACGGTTCGCTCGTACTGGCCACTCAAAAATATGTCCGCAACTACTTCACCGTGGGCGCACAGTTGATGAAACGCGAGGGACGCATATTCCATTACGACGTCATAGGAGAACTGACCACCACAGGCAAGCACTGGGGCAACTTTAACGTCGAAGGAAACATCAACTTCAATATCCCACTGTTCAAGGACACACTACGGGTAACGGCTCACGGACGCATCGCCAACGAGCATCCCTCGTTCTATTACGAACACTACCACTCACAATTCGCCTGGTGGGACAACAGTGGCCTCAACGATATCTTCCGTACCCGAGTGGGCGGAGAACTCGTATTCAAGAAGACAAGATTGAGCATCAACGCAGAGACCATACAAAACTACGCCTACTTCTCTGCTTTGAGCACTCCCATAAACACATCAGAAGGCATCAACACCTATCAACACGCAGTCGGCGTGCGCCAAAGCAGCAAAAACATCCAATTGTTCTCCGCCACGCTGAAACAAGATCTGGCCTTCGGCATTTTCCATTGGGACAACGAACTTACCTACCAGGCCAGTTCGGACCAAGACATCCTATCCGTCCCGGCTTTCTCGGCTTACAGCAACCTCTACCTCTCGTTCCGTATCGCCAAAGTCTTAGGAGTTGAGTTCGGGGCAGACGTCCGCTATTTCACTAAATACTATGCCCCCACTTACTCTCCACTGAGCGGCACGTTTGCTACCCAAGACCCAGCAGGGGACAGGATAAAGATAGGGAACTATCCCATCATCAACCTTTACGCCAACCTACACCTGCAACGATGCCGTCTCTACGTGATGGCTTCACACCTGAACGAAACGTTCATGACGGGCGAATCATTCCTCGTACCGCACTATCCCATCAACCCGATGACCATCAAGTTCGGTATCTCGTGGACTTTCCACAACTAATTGGCTGACAACATGTCACACCATGAACAAGCCTAAATTTTAAAGACAGCGTCATCACACTTAATGCGGACCGCCCATTTCGTGGCAACCTGCCTGAAAAGAAACAGAGGCGATGCTCTCATTTTATTCCGGCAATTCACTCGTTTTTCCAGACTCAGCAGGTACATACATCATTCATTGACATAAGGTCAGGCACTGCCATAAAGCTGCACTTATGCTCTATGAATACCTGACAGGCCATCACTTCAAAGCACTCAACAAGGGAATCTGACAATAAGCTGAAGAAAGAGGAATGAAGCCCCTACGCAAAGCCAGGCTGCATCACATAAGGATTTTCCACAATCAGCAGAACAGCCCATCTCCGGCTGCCAAAAAACGTTGTCACCTGTTCGGAACATCAGCTGCTGCGACAGGAATTTCTGTTGCATTGACAGAAATTCCTGTATAACTGACAGTTTTTTCCCGGCACACTTCATTGTTTCCACACGCATGGACGACTGTACTGTTTCACGGCTCAGCGTGACAACGTGAAGCATGGTTGCGGTCGGCTAGGCGGAAACCGCCATATCACAGAGCCAGCGACTCCGGTTTGCTCCGAAGCCGCTGGCATGTAATACTGTGCGAAGTAAATTTGTCACTGCGTGTCCGCAAAATCGTCTCAACAGTTTTGCAGTCGTTACACCTCGCGAAAAACACTTTGTCTACTGGGCGAATTTACTATAAATCACGGTCAGCTTGATGCCTCCCTCAGAACCACCGACAAGACGGGTGCTGGAAAGGCTCATGTCGTTATTGACTCGCAGCAGTTCCCGTGTAGATGTTCCGAAACTGCTCGTAGTGGTCGTATATACAGCCTGAACCGGAATCAAGACAACTTTGTTCCAATCTGGATTAGCAGCCTCCCACACTGCATATTTTTCTGCGCGCACAGCTTCGCTGTCGCCAGGTTGTACTCCAGCTTCCTTGTCGCGCAAAGTGCGGCAATAGGATACGAGACGGGCGATGTTCGTAAACGAATAAGCGTTCGTTGTCGATGAATAACTTGCCAAGAACGAAGTTATGTCGTCTGGCACCTTCCCTTCCTCGAAGAACCTGAACATCTCACTCTTCCGTACCATCAGAAGTGTCGAAGGCAATGACAGACTGTATTTAGAATTCACCAGGTTGTTACGACGGACGAAATCAATTCGGGCGCTATTGATCGTATCTGTATAATGCGTGTCGGCTACGACATCGCCGATCGGAAGTTCAACCTCAGTGAAAATGCCGGAAGGTGTCTTGATGTACGTGTATTCATCTTGGCCGTCCTGTACAAGAGCACTGAGCCCTTTGTTGTCTACGTGCGTGCTCTGGATGACCTCAGCCGTCGCTCCCATTCGCTGCATACCGTCAACAATCGTATCGCTGCCGTCACTTTGTGTGGTATGATAGCGGAAATAGATGTTGAGAGTCGACACATCCACGTTTATCATGGTTCCGACACCGCCGATGGTCTCGAATGAGAAGCCGGGACATACGTGGCGGATGAACTCATAAGAATCCGTGAAATAATTCGGGTTGTCATAGTATTTGTTCAGGATTTCCGTGGCATAAGAAGTCGGCAACTTGACGCGGATCTGCTGATAATAACTACTCGAATTAAGTAGGCTGTCCGCTACTGTCAAATCTTTAACCGCAAACGTCAGTTCTTTTTGATAAGGCGACTTCTTGTTCACATACTGCGACGGATCTATGTTCGTGTAATAAATGTCGGACTCTTCCATAACGTTTGCCGTATCAAGTTCCTGGACACGAATTTTCATCGTATTCAACGAATCGCCGTAATACGAACGAATGAAAACGCGGATATCGCATGAATCTGCAATTACTCTCCCGTTTTCCACGATCATTTTCTCCTTTTTCGGAAACGTATAATTATCCATGATATGGAACTGGGCCAGAAACCCGCACGTCGTCAACGTCTGCGTCTCCGGGTCAACTATGCGTCCCAAACGGCAGTCGTTTGTCGTCGCAAGCACCGAGTCCACTACCAAAGAGCGACTGACCACACCGAACGTATCCGAATTGACAGTCATGCCGTCGCCACTGGGCATCACGCCCGTACCGATTGTCGCTGTATCTTCGTCACAAGAGATGCAAACAGCCGTTGGTAAAAGCGCAACGACACCAATGAGCATCGATAGGAACTTACTCTGGAAAGACATACTTCATCTTGAAATAAGGGTGTCTACTTTTGGGATTCCGAAAAAACTTTTTCGTAAAATTCGCCATAGCTTTCCGCCAAGCTGTCAGTACCGGGATATGCCAGAAGCGGGAGGTTGCGCGCTGCAGCAAAATCCATCAAATCCGGACAAGCCCCGTCTTCGGCCTGCACCAAACCGTCAGAAAAAGCGACAGCCAAACGGTTCAACACGTCAGGGCTGGAAAAGTCAACATCCAACCCGCTCAAAAACGCATCATCAACACTGCGGAAAGATAGACAGCGTTTGAAGTCGTCCACCGATAGCGATGAAGGTTTCTCGTTATATGCGGAATAAATCACCTTGGCATTAGCGAATGGCGGATCATCCTTATACGCGGTCTTTATGTACAATGGGGCAACGGCTGACATCCACCCGAAACAATGAATGACATCGGGACACCACCGGAGTTTCTTTACAGTTTCAAGCACGCCGCGGGCGTAGAATATGGCTCGCTCCACGTTGTCGGGATATTCCTCCCCGTTCTCGTCCACGAGCATCTGGCGTTTGTGGAAATAGTCATCATTGTCTATAAAATAGACCTGCATTCGTGCCGCCTGTATTGACGCGACTTTGATAATAAGCGGATGATCCGTGTCGTCGATTATGATGTTCATACCCGACAGTCTGATCACCTCGTGCAGTTGGTTACGGCGTTCGTTTATTCCGCCCCATCGCGGCATAAACGTACGAATCTCACGACCGCTTTCCTGAATGGCCTGCGGCAGGTAACGTCCTGCACTCGACATCGCACTTTCTGAAACGTAAGGGACTATCTCTTGGGTTATGAATAAAACCTTTTTGACGTTCATGTTTACCGATATAAGTTTCTGTCGAGGCAAAGGTACGAAAAATTCGGCAAACAGACCTTACAAATAGGCGAGGAATGGCGTCAGCCGCGCATCCGGGGACTTTTATGGCTATAATGTTTCCCTATATGGTAAAAAAGCTGTTAATTTGCACGCTGATAGGTATTAGTAATTAGGAGATTGATCCCATGAAAGTTATCACTACTATTTCTGAATTAGACGCAGAACTGTCAGCCGCAAGGGCTGAAAACCGCAGCATTGGCCTCGTGCCAACGATGGGCGCACTCCACGCTGGCCACCTGTCGCTGGTGGAACGCGCAATAGCGGAAAACGACGTCACAGTCGTCAGTATTTTTGTCAATCCTACACAATTCAACGATAAGACAGACCTCGCCAACTACCCTCGTACGTTGGAGGCAGACTGTACCCTGCTCGAAAAAGCCGGCGCGACAATCGCATTCGCCCCATCGGTCGAGACGATGTACCCAGAGCCTGATACCCGGCATTTCAGTTACCCGCCGACCGACACGGTCATGGAAGGAAGCCGCCGGCCAGGCCACTTCAACGGCGTGTGTCAGATTGTGAGCAAATTGTTCATGCTGGTAAAACCGGGCAAGGCCTATTTCGGTGAAAAAGACTTCCAGCAAATCGCCGTAATCAAAGCGATGGTAGCCGACCTCAAATTGCCCGTCGAAATCTGCGCCTGTCCCATCGTCCGCGAAACAAGCGGACTGGCGCTCAGCAGCCGGAACACGCTACTGAGCAAAGCTGAAAAAGAAATTGCAGTCAACATCTCGCGTACACTTAAAGAAAGCATTGATTACGCCAAAACACACAGCGTAGCCGAAACCCAAGAGTACGTGACCGATTCCCTCAACGCAATCGACGGCCTACGGGTTGAATACTACGAGATTGTGAACGGCGATACTCTGCAAGACATCAATGACTGGAACGACGCACCCTATGTCGTCGGCTGCATCACCGTATTCTGCGGTAGCCGTCCTGTGCGCCTGATCGATAACATCAAATACAAGGGCACATGCTAATCGAAGTCCTAAAGTCCAAAATACACTGTGCCCGAGTAACGGAAGCGAACCTACACTATATGGGCAGCATCACCATCGATGAAGACCTGATGGACGCAGCAGGCCTCATCGCGGGTGAACGCGTATTCATCGTCAACAACAACAACGGTGAACGAATGGATACCTACATCATCAAAGGCGAACGCGGGTCAGGCTGCATCTGCCTGAACGGGGCAGCGGCCCGGAAAGTGCAGGTCGGCGACATTGTCATTATCATGGCTTACGCCACCATGGACTTTGAAGAAGCCAAAAACTTCAAGCCGAAAATCATATTTCCCGACTCAAACACCAACCGCCTTGTATAATGAAAAACTTTCTTGACCTCTGTACACAACGATACTCTGTAAGGAAATACAAGGACACACCTATTCCCCACGAAGTATTGAAGTATATTCAAGCGTGCACACGCTTGGCACCCTCAGCCGTTAACCGCCAGCCGTGGAAGTTCTACTTAATCCGTAAGGCCTCCACACTCGAACAGCTATATCCATGCTATGACCGCACCTGGTTCCGCGAAGCCCCTATCTGCGTAGTAGCCTGCAAGCTGACTGATGAAGAATGGAAGCGCGAAGCTGACCAAAAGCCCCACGGCGACATCGACGTGGCTATCGCAGTGGAACACCTCTGTCTGGCTGCTGCGGAAAAAGGAATAGGCACATGCTGGGTCTGCAACTTTGACGTCGAACGTTGCCGCAAAGTCCTTGACCTGCCTTACGGCATCATTCCCGTTGCACTCATACCGATGGGCTATTCAGCTGATGAAAGCACCCCAGCAAAAAAGCGAAAGGAAATCTCGGAAACTTGGGAAGAACGCTAAGAATCCGTCAGAAAACCTTCGCGCCAGACCTCAACATCTCCTCCGTGCTTCGCGGAGGATTTTTTTTGGCCGTAACGGTCAACGCGCCGCTCTTTGCAGAACGCTCCAAAGCCTCATAACGTTCCATGCGTCCCCAAAAGCGCTCGAAAGGATCATGACTGGGAATTCCGCGACTCAACACGACTTCATACTTGCACTCAGGAATCTTATAGTCGCCCACCTTCTCAGGTACTATGTAATAGGCTTGCCACGGCACAGCATAATAGACAGTCCCGTCAAGCCGCACACGCTGCGTGGCACGGCGGACAGGAACACTGCGCACCCGACATCCTTTCACTTTGGGTGATTCTGCTTTTTCAACACGCTGCACCGGATAACGGGAATAGAGTCGGAAAACGACCAGACAACTGTCGCCTACAATTACATCACTGTTCCTGCACTCTGCCCGCACGAAGAAATCCCCGTCCGTCCTATCCTTGGCTTTCACGGCCACAACCATGCAAGCCGCCAGCATCCACAATGTCAACCTTCTCCACATGTACATTGTACAATTAAAGATTTTCGCATTCTGCCAGCCACGACGCTGATGACGCATCGCTCGGCATACGCCAATCGCCACGCGGGCTCAACGAACAGCTGCCCACCTTGGGACCATCGGGCAAGCAACTGCGTTTGAACTGCTGTGAGAAGAAACGACGGAAGAACGTCGTCAGCCATTTCTTGATGCACTCATCGTCATAGGTGCAGGCGAAAGCATGTCGGGCAAGGTAATAGATTTTAGCCGGCCGGAAACCATAACGCAAAAAATAGTAAAGGAAGAAGTCATGAAGCTCATACGGCCCTACGAGGTCTTCTGTCTTTTGTGTGATGTGTCCCTCACTGTCTGCCGGGATAAGTTCAGGACTGATCGGGGTAGCCACGATATCAAGCAACGTAGCACGACTCATTTCGTCCGCCACATTGTTTGCCACCCAAAGCACGAGGTGTTTCACCAGCGTCTTTGGCACAGAGACATTGACACCGTACATGCTCATGTGATCGCCGTTGTAGGTGGCCCAACCTAACGCCAACTCACTCAGATCGCCCGTCCCGACGACAAAGCCCCCCGTCTGGTTGGCCACATCCATGAGGACCTGCGTCCGCTCGCGCGCCTGGCTGTTCTCATAAGTCACATCGTGAACATTAGGATCGTGACCGAGGTCTTCAAAGTGCCGCATACAAGCAGCCTTAATACTGATCTCACGCACCGTCACTCCCAAGCTGCGCATCAGGCTGAGTGCATTGGCATACGTCCGCCCTGTCGTGCCGAAGCCAGGCATCGTGACGCCAACAATATCACGGCGGTCACGTCCCAAGCGGTCGAAAGCGTACACGCAAACCAAGAGAGCAAGCGTCGAATCCAGCCCTCCGCTGATGCCGACAACGATTGTTTTGGCCTTTGTATGTGCTACACGCTGGGCCAACCCCGTGGCCTGTATGCTCAGGATTTCCTCGCAGCGGGCGTCAAGTTCGTCACCCTCGGGAACAAACGGACGCGGACTGACGGTCCGACTTAACCCTTGCTGCCGCTCTTCGGGAATGCTCACTGGCTCTAACTCCACGACACGATAGGACTGCGACGGGCACGTCAACTGCTTTGAATGGGAAAACGTGGTGTTGTGCCGGCGCTCATAACGGAGGCTTTCCACGTCAATCTCGCTTACAACAAGTTGGTCGTCGAGTTTGAAGCGCTGTCCCTCGGCCATGATACGGCCATTTTCTGCCACGTAGGCTCGCCCGGAGAACACCAAGTCCTGCGTGCTCTCGCCAAAGCCGGCACCGGCATAGACATAGCCCGAGAGGCTACGGGCACTCTGACTGGCCACAAGGCTGCGCGTATAGGCACTCTTACCTACGACCTCATTGCTCGCACTGAGATTGAACACCAATTCTGCGCCTTGAAGGGTCAAGTACGAACTGGGAGGAATGGGCGCCCAAAGATCCTCACAGATCTCGACACCGAACGTGCAGTGTCCGGTGTCAAAAAGGAGATGTGCTCCCATCGGGACGCTTTGTCCGCAGAAGCGCAATACGGCATCGCCGGTCACGGGCGCTGACGCAAACCAGCGTTGCTCATAGAATTCATTGTAATCAGGTAAGTAAGTCTTTGGGATGACACCGACTATTTTCCCACGGTGTATGACTACGGCACAGTTGAACAATACGCCGTCCAGACTCAACGGAGCGCCGATGATTGTCACCACGTTCAGCGAATGACTGAATGCCATCAGTTTGAGCAACGCAGCCTCAGCGTCCTCAAGCAGCAACTGCTGGTGAAACAAGTCCTGACAGGTATAGGCTGTCACACACAACTCGGGGAAGCACAATACCTCGACGCCTTGCCCTTCGGCTTGCGCCATCAGGTTCTCAATCTGTTCCGTATTATATTTGCAGTCGGCCACCCGGACATGCGGGACAGCGGCAGCCACTTTAACAAAGCCGTACTTCATACGCTCTTCGGTCTTCTGATTGTTTTTATTCCGCCACAAAGTTACGTTTTTTTCGCCACTGCCACAAACCTCTTGACGGCAAGGCTTTACGGAATGAGATTCCGCATGAACAGTCAGTGCGACAGAAAATACTATCGCCGCGGCAGTATTTTCTGTCAGCCGTCCGAAAATCCCGACCTGCGCATCCAGACTACTTGACCAGGCACGCCGTCATTTTATCAGGTACGGCGGCAACCGGAAATAAGTCGCGGAAAAACCTGCGGCTTTTCCGTACGCATTCCGCTCGTTTGCACTATCTTTGTCCCGTAACATCATAAATTTCCACACTATGAAAGGAATTGTCTTAGCCGGCGGCAGCGGAACCCGCCTCTATCCCATCACCAAAGGAATCAGCAAACAGCTCATCCCCATCTTCGACAAACCGATGGTCTACTACCCCATCTCTGTCCTGATGCTTGCCGGCATCCGCGACATCCTCATCATCTCGACGCCACAGGACCTTCCGGGCTTCAAACGCTTGCTTGGCGACGGTTCGGACTACGGCGTCAGCTTTTCTTATGCCGAACAGCCGTCGCCCGACGGGTTGGCGCAGGCATTCATCATCGGCGAGGATTTCATTGGCAACGATTGCGTATGCCTCGTCTTGGGCGACAACATATTCCATGGCAACGGACTAAGCCGGATGCTCCTACAATCGGTAACCGATGCCGAAGAAAACGGGAAAGCCACTGTTTTCGGCTATCGCGTCAACGACCCCGAACGCTACGGCGTTGTGGAATATGATGCAAAAGGGAACTGCGTCAGCATAGAGGAGAAACCTGAACACCCAAAGTCGAACTACGCCGTCGTGGGGCTTTACTTCTATCCGAACAAAGTGGTGGAAGTGGCCAAAAACATACGTCCTTCGGCACGGGGAGAGCTGGAAATCACGTCGGTCAACCAACAATTCCTTGCCGATGGCGAACTAAAGGTACAGACCTTGGGCCGCGGTTTCGCCTGGCTGGACACAGGCACACACGACAGCCTCAGCGAAGCGTCGACCTTTATCGAAGTCATCGAAAAACGCACTGGGCTGAAAGTGGCCTGCCTCGAAGGAATCGCCCTCGAACAAGGCTGGATCGGCCCGGACAGACTGCGCAAAGTGGCGCAGCCCATGCAGAAAAACGATTACGGGCAATATCTGCTCAAACTGGCCGACGAGGCTGACAGCATGAAAGCATGAAACGGACAGAGCTGCTGCCACGGAGGGCAGTCTGGCTTTCCATGTGCCTGTTTCTGGCCTCGGCCTGCACTTTGCAAGCGCAGGAGTGGCCCGAAGTACCCGCCCGTTTTGTCAGGGTGACATCGATGTCCAACGTGGCGCGTGCCGGCTTCTACGCCATCGGAGCAAGCGATACTGACGGTCACTACCTGATGCGCCAGA
>ERZ779669.546-NODE-546-length-22157-cov-2.834676_pt1 | contig 22157 bp, 12 predicted proteins | sample MGYA00511372_ERZ779669 | MGnify/ENA primary metagenome ERZ779669 (study PRJEB29588, sample SAMEA1967891) | human gut metagenome | biome: human gut; feature: human-associated habitat; material: faeces | place: Denmark | collected 2008/2010 ... | reverse complement strand
GTATTCTGCACTGATCGGATACATCTGGTATGAAGCACCAGAGGAAGAACAGAATTTCCCGATGGTAATGGAAATGCTTCGTGCCGGAGAAGTCAGAGAAGACGATGACCAGTACCAGTCACCGCTTGATGAATTGTTTGAGCGGTTGGAAATGAAGAACCCGGAACATATTGCAGTAAAGTATTACAAAGATTATCACTCTGGTAGTGCCAAGACATTAAAATCCATTCAAATCACATTAGCCGCAAGACTTGAGAAATTCAACTTATCCAGTCTGGCAGCACTGACTGCAACAGATGATTTAGACCTGCCATCACTGGGAGAGCGAAAAGTGGCTTTATTTGCGTTAATCCCGGACAACGACACCAGTTACAACTTTCTGGTGTCAATTTTATATACCCAGTTATTTCAGCAGTTGTTCTATCTGGCAGACCATAAATATGGTGGAAGACTTCCGGTTCATGTGCATTTCCTCATGGACGAATTTGCAAATGTTTCACTGCCTGATGACTTCGATAAGATTCTGTCCGTTATGCGTTCCAGAGAAGTGTCAGTCAGTATTATTTTGCAGAATCTGGCACAGTTAAAGGCATTGTTCGAAAAGCAGTGGGAAAGCATTATGGGAAACTGTGACGAATTTTTATATTTGGGTGGCAACGAGCAGGGGACGCATAAATATGTCAGCGAACTTCTGGGAAAGGCAACGATTGACACGAATACCTATGGAAAGTCAACGGGACATTCCGGGAACTATTCCACCAATTATCAGAATACAGGGCGGGAGCTGATGACACCCGATGAAGTTCGCATGTTGGATAACCGATATGCGATTCTTTTTATTCGTGGAGAAAGACCAATTTTAGACGAGAAATTTGATATTTTAAAGCACCCCAATGTGGGACTTACAACTGACGGAAACGGAAAACCATATCTGCATGGAGCAGTTGACCGGGCAGTGGCAAGTATTTCACTGGGAGACAGCTTGGAAGGCGAGTTCACAGATGATTCTCTGGAAGTGGAAGATTATGAATTATTATCCGATGAAGATCTGGAAGAAATCATTCAGAAATATCAGTAAATCCAAGAAAAATATATAGGAGGCTATCAAAAAAATGAAGTTAGATATGCGAAAGAAGCAGGAGAAGAAAGAAACAACAAAATCAACGAAGAAGCTGCCAATGACAGCAAAAATGAAACGTGCCATGGCAGTGTATATTGCAATGGTACTGATTATGACAGCAGGAACAAGTACCGTATTTGCGGCAGACGATCCACTGACCGTTATCAATAATCTGTCCACATTTATTTTTGGATTGATTCGTGCTATCGGAATGATTTTATTAGGATTTGGAATTGTGCAGGTTGGTTTATCACTGAAATCTCATGATCCAAGCCAGAGAGCGAATGGATTCCTGACACTTGCAGGCGGTGTTATTATTACATTTGCAAAAGAAATCCTGAATCTGATTACAGGTTAAGAAGAATAGGAAATAAGGAAACGGGACGGTGCAGGCCCGAAAGGAATCGCACCGCCCAGGCTAAGACAGGAGGTGTTTAGAAGGTGTCAGATAACTGGGTAGTACAGAACTTGCAAAATGCCTTGGATACCTGGAACAGCAAACTTGCAGAAATCTGGCAGATACTCACACAGTCACCGGAAACCTTTAAGGGTGGCGGTATCTGGCAGGTGATTGTGCAGATCCATGGAGCATTGCAGGCAATCGGCTATGCTTTGTTAGTGCTTTTCTTTGTAGTCGGAGTGGTCAAGACTTGTGGAAGTTTTACAGAGGTAAAAAGACCGGAACATGCATTGAAAATTTTTATCCGTTTTGCGATTACAAAAGGCGTAGTCACGTATGGATTGGAATTGATGATGGCACTTTTTTCTGTCATACAGGGAATGGTATCTACAATCATGCAAAATTCAGGATTTGGTGGGGATTCAGATGTAATCGAACTTCCGGCTGAAATGGTGGAGAAGATTGAAAGTGTAGGATTATTAGATTCTATTCCTCTTTGGATTGTTACACTGCTTGGCAGTCTGCTGATTACTGTATTGTCATTTGTAATGATTCTGACAGTGTATGGCAGAATGTTCAAAATCTATATGTATACGGCAATCGCCCCGATTCCGATTTCCTCGTTTGCAGGAGAACCCACGCAGTCTATTGGAAAGAACTTTATCCGTTCTTATATAGGCGTGTGTCTGGAAGGGGCAATTATTGCACTGGCGTGTATTATCTTTTCTGCTTATGCGGCAAGTCCTCCGGCAGTCGGAGATACGGAGCTGAGTGCAGTTACAATCGTGTGGAACTATGTAGGAGAACTGGTATTCAATTTATTGGTACTTGTTGGAGCAATTAAGGCATCTGACCGTATTGTCAGAGAAATGATGGGACTTGGAGGTTAAAAAATATGGATACAAAGAAAACATTAAGATATAACTGGGAATTCGGACGTGAGACAGTAGCGATACGAGTGAGCTCTTATCGGAACAATGGAAATTTATATGTAGGACTCTGCCATAAGGAAGGGAGAGACTGGGAAGATTTTGGAGATGTAACCATTAATCTGCCCTATCAGTTCTTAGAGCCAAATGAGGCTTTTATAACAGGAGATTTTACCAAGGATATGCTTCATTTTATCAAGGAACATAAACTTGGAAAAGTGTTGAATGAAACAGGAAGATCAGGATATGCAACCTATCAGAAGGTAGCGTTTGATCTAGCAAGACTTGCGGAATTTGATCCGGAAGGCGTTGCGGAACACTGTAGATTTGCCGGGATAGAAGTACCGAAAGAAAAACCACAGAAAACGAAGAAACAAAACAGGGGAGAGGAACGATAATTTATGGAAGTAAAGATGAACAAAGAAATCAGGGACTATCAGGAATCCATGTTTATGGGACTGGACCTGAGACAATGTGTGTGTTCTGTTCTTGCGATTCTTACAGCAATCGGAATTTACTTTGGAATGCGTGATATTACCGGACAGGAAATAACCGGATGGCTGTGTGTGCTTGGTGCTGCTCCATTTGCTGCCTGTGGCTTTTTCAAATATCATGGTATGACAGCCGAACAGTTTTTATGGGCAGTGATCAAATCCGAATTGCTGTATCCGAAGAAACTGGTGTTTCAGTCGGAAGATATCTACTACTCCTGCATGCAGGAGACCATCTCGCTGGGAGAAAAGAATCAAAAGGATGGAGCGGAAATCATAAAAGAGCGGGAGCAAAAAGCAGAAGCAAAACAGAGAAAGAAACGCAAGGGAAGGAGTGATGCCTTTGATTAAAACCTTAAGTCAGGCACTTCGGATGGATAAGGAACGCTTCAAAGTTCCGAAATCCGTCCAACAGGCAATTCCCATCCAGCGAATCTGGCCGGATGGAATTTTTCAACAGGGAACGAAATTCTCAAAAACATATCGTTTTACAGATATCAACTATTATATTGCGAGTAAGGACAATAAGACAGAAATGTTTCTGGATTATTCCGAACTCTTAAATTCACTGGATTCCGGCATTTCTGCCAAAATTACCATCAATAACCGGAGAATCAATAAAGAAGAATTTGAAAAATCAATCCTGCTTCCAATGAAGGAAGATGGACTGGACCACTATCGGGAAGAATACAACGAAATGCTCCTGTCTAAGATTACAGGAACAAACAACAGCATCTATCAGGAACGGTATCTGACTGTCAGTGTACATAAAAGATCGATTGACGATGCAAGAACCTATTTTGCACGTATCGGAACAGACATCGTAACACATCTGGCAAAGTTATCGTCCACAGCAGAAGGACTGGACGCAGAGAGCCGGCTCCAGATTTTCAGGGACTTCTTCAAGGGAGATGTCCCACAGGCATTTCCGTTTGATCTGAAACAATTTGCCAAGAAGGGAACAAGTTTCAAGGACTGGATGTGTCCGGATTCTATGGAATTTGAACGTGACCATTTTAAAATCGGTGACAGGTACGGAAGAGTCCTGTATATGCAGGATTATGCAAGTTATGTTAAAGATGACATGATTTCAGAACTGTGTGACTTCAGCCGGAATCTGATATTGTCGATTGATATCCTGCCAGTCCCTACGGATGAAGCGGTAAGGGAAATCCAGAACCGACTGCTTGGTGTGGAAACCAACGTGACCAACTGGCAGAGAAGGCAGAACGCTAATAATAACTTCTCGGCAATCGTACCATACGATATGGAACTTCAGAGAAAAGAAACCAAGGAAATGCTCGATGATCTGACAACCAGAGACCAGCGTATGATGTTCGGAATTTTGACAATGGTACATCTGGCAGACAGTAAAAAACAGTTGGATTCCGATACGGAATTATTATTGTCGATAGCAAGAAAGCATCTGTGCCAGATGGCAACATTAAAGTGGCAGCAAGTGGACGGACTCAATACAGTGCTTCCTTACGGACTGCGAAAGATCAATGCCCTGCGTACATTGACAACGGAATCAACGGCTGTTTTAATCCCGTTCCATACACAGGAAATCCTGCAGCCGGGAGGTATCTATTATGGGCAGAATGCAGTCAGCAAGAACCTTCTGGTAGCCGACCGGAAGAAACTGATGAATGGAAACAGTTTCCGGTTGGGCGTCAGTGGATCAGGAAAGAGCTTTTCGGCAAAAGAAGAGATTGTGCATCTGGCATTGAGTACCGATGACGATATCCTGATTCTTGATCCGGAGTCCGAATTCACAAAATTAGTAGAGGCTCTGGGTGGACAGGTTGTAAAAGTATCTGCGACATCAGACAATCATCTGAATGCAATGGATATGGACGCAGCCTACGGCAATGAAAAGAATCCACTGATTGAAAAATCGGAGTTTATTCTGTCTGTATTTGAACAGTTGGTTGGAGCAGGAAACCTGTCAGCAAAAGAAAAGTCAATCCTGGACCGCTGTGCTGCAGATGTGTACCGGGATTATATCCGAAGTGGTTATACCGGAGAAGTTCCGACATTGAAAGATATGTACCGACAGTTGATGTTACAGCCGGAAGAAGAGGCAAGGGGACTTGCACTGTCATCCGAACTTTTTATCAATGGAAGCCTGAACACCTTTGCACAGCCGACCAATGTGAATAAGAAGAACAGGATCATGGATTATGATATCCGGGAACTGGGGGAACAGCTTATGCCACTGGGAATGCTGGTTACCTTAGACAGTATTTTCAACAGGGTAATTCAGAACTGGAAAGAAGGAAAAACGACATGGATATTTGCCGATGAGTTCTATCTGTTATTCCGCTATGAATACAGTGCAAATTTCTTCTACCGACTGTACAAGAGAATCAGAAAATACAATGGATTCGTGACAGGTTTAACCCAAAATGTTGAGGAACTTCTGAAATCGGACACTGCAAGACTGATGTTGGCAAACAGTGAGTTTTTGATTCTTTTGAATCAGGCAAGTACAGACAGGGAAGAATTGGCAGCTCTTTTGAATATTTCCGAAAACCAACTGTCCTATATTACAAATGTATCGGTTGGCAGTGGCCTAATCCGTTGCTCTGGGAATATCGTACCATTTGAGAATACGTTCCCAAAGAATACAGACCTTTATAAACTAATGACAACAAAACCGGGAGAATCATAATGAAGAAAAAAGAAGAAGTAACGATAACTTTTTATGCTGCAGAGTGCGGTGAGTTCCATGATTTAGGAGAATATACAAAATGCAGAACGCTGGAAGAGGCATATAAAAAGTACCAGAAATATTGTAGAACATCTGCCAATATGTGTCCGGCTATTGAGTTTTCTATTCATGATCCAGAATCAATTTATTCAGACATGGAATATCCATTACCGTTGTCATCAAAAGACAGGGGAGACTTGGAACTTGTGCCATATTACAACGAGCATCCACTGGTAAATGAGGCAATCAGACAGGTGGAGCAGTTGCAGAAACAGCAGGAAAAAAAGAAACATCGGGATGTTGCCCGATGAGATAAGAGATACGGAAAGAGGGTGACCGGATGAAAGATATCAAGGAACGGGTAAGGGATAAGAATCCGAAGATTCGAAATCCGGCTGCCCGACTTCCGAAAGAACTGGTTCGCTCAGCGGTTCTGGAAGCAAAAGAAAAGCCAAGGGAACTACATGAAAAAAGCAGTGGGCAGTCAGAATCCCCAACACAGTATGGAACTGAAAAAATAGAATCCGTACAGTACAGGGCGGCGAGTGTGGCAGGAAAAACCATAGGAAAAACCACATATCGAGGTGGAAAAAAACTTGCCGGAGTGACCTACAGGAAGATAAAGGAAAGAAAAAGCAGACAGGAAGAAGCGAAAGCTGCCGAAGAAGCAATGGAGCAGGGGGCAGAAAGCGGAAAGAAATTAATCAAGTTGAAACCGGAGCAGGCAGCACTTGCCAAGGAGAATGGTAAACGGCAGGTGAAAGCAGCACCGAGAGTGGTAAAAGTATCCGGTCTGTCTCAAGAAAAAATAAAGACACAGGCATCCATGCAGAAACAGCAGATGGAAAAAAGTCTTCAGGCGATGCAGAAAGCAAGAGCAGCCCAGATGGCAAGAAAGTCAGCACAGGCATCGGCAGAAAGTGGAAAAGCAGTCCTTCAGGTAACTGGAAAGGGTTCAAAGTTATCCGTACAGGGAATTACAGCAGCGATTCAAAAAGGGGTAGTAGCTCTTGAAAAAATGGGAAAATGGATTGCTGCCGGAGGTAGTGCATTTCTTCTGGTATTTATTCTGATTGTGGGAATCATTGCAGGAGCAGCTTTCAGCAGTAATTCGGAAAGCTCCGAATCCCTAAGTGAAGAAGTGCTTGCGTATACTTCTGTGATACAGCAGTATGCATCCCAATACGGCATTCCGGAATATGTGTCTGCGATACAGGCCATCATGATGCAGGAATCTGGAGGCAGGGGAACAGACCCGATGCAGTGTTCGGAAAGTCCATATAATACAAGATTCCCACACACTCCTGGTTCTATTACTGATCCGGATTATTCGATAGAGGTTGGAGTACAGACCTTTGCAGACTGTATCAGACAGGCAGGATGCAGCAGTCCACAGGATCTGGACAAGCTGAAACTTGCATGGCAGGGATATAACTACGGAAACGGATACATAGGATGGGCGCTGCAAAGAGGCGGATACACAGAAGCCAATGCTTTACAATTTTCACAGGAACAGGCAGCTTCGCATGGATGGAGCAGTTACGGAGATCCCCAATACGTTCCCCATGTGATGCGGTATTATTCCGGTGGCAGCCTGTTTGCTGGTTTGTTTGGAAATCAGCAGATCGTATCGGTTGCAATGGGGCAGCTTGGAAACAGTGGCGGTCAGAAGTTCTGGAGCTGGTACGGATTTGACAGTCGGGTAGAATGGTGTGCCTGTTTTGTAAGCTGGTGTGCGGATCAGAGCGGTCTGATTGCAAGTGGGAATGTTCCTAAATTCTCATTGTGCAGTGATGGAGTGTCCTGGTTTCAGGGAAAGAATAAGTGGCAGAGTGGCGGAACAACTCCGACAGCTGGAATGATCATCTTTTTTGACTGGGATCATGATGGAACATCGGATCATGTAGGAATAGTAGAAAAGTGTGAAGGTGGAAGAGTTTACACGATTGAGGGAAATTCCAGTGATCAGGTACGGCAGAGAAATTATGCAGTAGATTACAGTTCTATAATGGGATATGGGGTGATAAATTGATGGTTTCTTTCATAATTTGTTAAGGATTTTATAAGGGAGTTAATGAATTCTTTGGAAAATAGTCACAAAATAGGCACAGTTGATTGATAAATTGTTATTGTAACTTTTAGTGATAGACATATAAAGAGTTAGAAATCTTTATAATTGACTTGAATTAGGAGGTAGTGAATATGAGTGATCAGAATGTAAAAGCAGCACAAAAATATTTAAATGCGATGTTTGGTGGACATAAGGATTGGGTAAAACTGGATGAAGATGGAAAGACCGGAACAGCCGTGATGCAGGGAATCATTCGTGCATTTCAGATTCAGAATGGAATCTCAACGATTACAGGAACGGTTGGACCACTTACTATTAATACCATGAAGAAGTTAGCCATTATTACAAAAATGGATCCGAATGATACTCCGCAGGTTAATGTATGCTTGATTCAGTGTGCTCTGTTTTGCAAAGGATATGCTGCTGGAGGAATTACTGGAATTTATTATACATCAGGAGTAAATGCAGTTAAAAAGATGCAGGAAAATGCAGGACTGGAAGTTACGGGCAAAATTGATTGGAAAGTTTGGTCTGGATTGTTATCCCTAAACTGGTTTACAAAGGTTTCTGGTGGGGATTCCAATATTGTTCTTATTCAACAGCAATTAAATAGTGACTGGTCAGATGTTATTGGTGTTGGACCTTGTGATGGAATTGCCTCAAGACAGACAATTTTGTCTTTAGTTGGTGCATTGCAGGCGGCTGAAGGAGTTACAACTGAATTAATTACAGATTTGAATTCAGTTAATTTTGGCGATGCAACAACAAATGCGTTTCCGGGTACATTACAGAACGGACAGAACTCGACGAAATATGTTCCATTTAATAAGATTGCTCAATACGGACTATATTTTAACGGATATAATCCGGGAAGATTCGATGGCGTGTTTGATTCGACTACAGAGTCAAAGGTGTCAGAATTTCAGGAGTTTTATGGTCTGACAGGAATTGGACTTGTAACAAAAGGAAAAGTAAATGTTTCTACTATGAAATCATTGCTTACGAGTAAAGGCGATACAAACAGGGCAGCAAAAGCGTGTGACTGTGCAACAGTATTAAATAAACAACAGGCATTAGATATAAAAAATGCAGGGTATACTCATGTAGGACGTTATCTGACAGGTTCTGTTGGAAAAGAACATACACCGAAATATTTGACATCAACAGAAGTGAAAAACATTGAAAATGCAGGATTATCGGTATTCCCGATATATCAGGATGGAGGATATGAATTAAACTATTTTAAGGATCCGTCCCAGGGAAGTGTTGATGCACAGACAGCAATTTTAGCAGCCGAGAGAATCGGTATACCAAGTGGAACGACTATATACTTTGCAGTGGATTTTGATTGTTATTCATATCAGATTGATACATTTATTATACCTTATTTTGAACAGATTCACATGATCTTTTTCAGTTCGACAAATGATAAAAATTATAAAGTCGGCATTTATGCACCAAGATATGTATGTACTAAAGTTTATGAAGCAGGATTGGCAAGTAAATCATTTGTGGCAGATATGTCAACTGGATTTAGCTGTAATTTGGGATATTCGATGCCGAAGAACTGGGCATTTGATCAATTTTGTGAGTTGAACTCATTTTCTTCATCACCTTCGTTCCCACTGGATAAAGATGCATATTCAGGGAGAGATACTGGATTTAAAAAGTTCGATGCCGTATCGACAAAAACAGATGAGGAAATAGCGCAAGAAAATCTTCGGGCAAAGGTAAAAATAGCACGAAATCAATATGTCTATAATGTAATGGAGCCGCTTGGTTATCTGAATAAAATTATGGATGTGGGTGTGGAGTATGATAAGGAAATTTCACTGGGAACAATGATGAGTCCTCAAGGAGCAATTGATATTTCTACTAAAATATCCACATCGCTTGAAAGTTCAACTGGTAAAATTTATAATATAAAAGTGGATATAGGAAATGATGGAGAATTGACACAAACTTGCAAAAATCAAATTATGGAGATTTCATCAAATTTATCAGATACAGGTATAGAGGGAGCAGATAACTTTGGAAATACGATAGAAAAAATTGCTTTATCGGTTAAATCTGGTAATATTGCTTTTGAAATAAATAATGTTTTTGCCAATAGTGTAGAGTTTTCCATTGTATTTAGTACATCAGATTTGCTGCCAGAAGAGGAAAAAGAGTGGACAATATCGGTTGCTTTGATTTTTACAATGACATTAAATTCTAATAGTGGTCTTGAATTTAATGTTGTAGAATTCACAAAAGAGCATAGTAATATACTGGCAGGAGCCGTAATATTAGTTCTTGCGGGTGCATTAGTTGTAAATGCAATTCCGTCAATTATTGCTTTATTTTCAGCTGGAGCAGGTACTGTTTTTGGTTTGTTGATTCAAGCGCTGTAAATTGTAAAAGAATAAAAGAGACAATGGCCAGAGGTTCGATTTTATAAAGAGGACCTCTGGCAAAAGGGGGATTAAGAAGAATGCATATTAAATCAATTGTGTCAGATGAGGATAGGGAAGAATTAGAAAGAATGCTTTCGCTTGGGTTTATAATTCCTAATCAATTATTTAAAACAAGACAGAAAAGTAGAATGATTATCTATATTTTTACACCTGTAGAATTTTTACTGTCGATTAATTGTTATCTGTCGGAAAGTTATTTGATGTTTGGAATAGGGATTGGAACTTGTGTGGCTTGTGTGGCTTGGATTATTTGGTATCAAATGATTGGTAAAAATTTTGAAAAAAATGTTCATGAATTTGTCTGGGGTAGATCAGGATATGAAACGGTGGATATCGATGAAAACGCAATTAAAATAGATGAAGATCAAATTTATGAATTTAAAAATATTGATAGAATGTTCTTATATAAAAACTTCTTTTTTTTCATAACAAATGAAAAGAAAATATTTATATTTAAAACGACAGATATGGAGTCGGATGAACTTATAAAAATTATTAAAACAACAGGGATTTTATTTGAAAAAAAAGAAAAACCATTTAATATTTATAAGTATTGTAAAAAAGGAAAAAGTTTTTAAAAATAAGCAGAGGATGGTGGATTTATCATCCTTTTAGAGAAGAGCATGTATTTTAAAGGGAATCTGGTTTTGCAGGTTCCCTTTTTGCCATCAAAAACGTTGATGTTTTATCAAATGACGCTAAAAATAAAAAGAATAATGCAGGGGGTGACATTATTAGTTATCGCTGTAATATTTGGATAAAATATAAATAAAACATAAAAAATATAAATAAATTATAAAATGGCGACAGTTTTTTCTTGTTCAAGTGTTTATTATATAGAGGACAAAATAAGACAGCAAAGGAAGTGGTGCTGTTGCATCGGAAAAATGACACAAAATTAGTGATGTCCATTCGGGAAAAGAATTGAAGGGGATTCTTTTCCCCATTTGTCGTGTTACGAAAGACTGAGGGTAAGAAAATATGCTAGAACTTGCAATCTGTGATGATGACATCATCCTATGTAATTGGTTAGAACAGAAGCTGCTCCATTATGGGAAAGCGAATGACTGTCAGATATCTATAGAAATATACTATTCTGCGGAGCAGCTTCTTAACAGGCTGGAAGAAGAATCCTACGATATGTTATTCCTTGATATTTGTCTGGAACATGAGAATGGAATTGATATCGGAACGGAGATACGAAAGAAAAATTATGGAAAAGAACTGCGGATTACCTATATTTCAACATATCAGGAATATGCTATGAAATTATTCCGTATTCATCCATTTGATTTTCTTGTAAAGCCAATCCGAGAGGAAGAACTTTTCCGGGTGATAGGTGAATTACGGGAACTGTTAAAAGAACGGAAGAAAATATTTGAATATACGGATACAAAAGGAATCCACAAGATTTCTTATGACAAGATCCTGTATTTTTATAGTCTGGGAAAAAGAGTACATATCGTGACATCGGAAAAAGAATATGAATATCGAGGAAAATTAAAGGATGTAGCGGATGTAACAGAAGAATATTTCTTACTGATTCACAAGTCCTATCTCATCAATATGGAACACGTGGAGCATTACGAATATGACAACGTGGTTATGAAAGACAAGACACGTCTCAGTATCAGTAAAGCAAATCGCAAGAAGGTCAGGGAAAGACTATTACAAACGGAGAAGAAAAGATTATGAATATCCATTTGATCACTTATCTGACAAGTAAATTATTCTGGATTTATACTGTGTTCCGTTACAATACCATCCTGTATCCAAAAAATGAGGATACACAAAAGCTATTTGCATATTTTTGTGCATATCTGCTTTCATGCTGGGGAAGCATGCAGTGGGGAACGATGTACGGAGATCTGATCTTTGAGCTGATAGCTCTGTTAATTATAACAGTGGCATATCAGGCAGACTGGCAACATCATGTCTGGAATACACTTATGGTATATATTATGGGAATTTTATGTGATGGGATTCCAATCGTGTTCTTTCAACGGTATGCGGTAGCAAGAAATCCGGTGCATCATCACATGGGACCGGGAACTATTGTAATGGGAAATTTTATATTCTTTTTACTGGAAGTCATTATTGAAAGAAAAGTAGGTGTAAAGAGAAGTTATTATATAAAGAACCGTCATTGGCTTGCTATGCTTTCTGTCCCGGTGATCAGCATTATAGTCTGTATCAGGATATTGCTGCCAGACAGAAGAGGTGTGCGGTCTACGATTGTATTATTCTTACTGTTTATCAATGTGTTTATTTTCTATCTGCACGATGAGGTTCAGAAAAGTTATATTGAAACAGCAAAACAGGAAGAGATGAAAATTCAGATGAGCCAGTATGCAAAAGAACTGGAGATGATGATGAAATCACAGGACAGGCTGAATAAGATACATCATGATTACAAGCACCATCTTACAACAATAGGGGCAATGGCAAAAACGGGAGGAAATGAAGAGATTCTATCGTATCTGAAACAAATGGAGAATATAGCCGGAACAGCCTTATGTCATCATTTATATACAGAAAACCGTAATATGAATAATCTGCTGAATTATATTTTGGAAGATTCGAAATCAGTAATTGAAAATCCGGAGATTTCTGTAGAAATACCGAATCATATAGGGGAAGAATTATTTGATATAAGTATAATAGTGGGAAATCTTATGGATAATGCTATTCGTGGGACAGCAGCTTCAGATGAAAGGAGATTATCGTTTCAGATGTATTATGGAAAAGGAATCATGAATATCCAGATTGAGAATAGCATAAAAGATACACCAAAAGTGCGGAATGGAATTTATCTGACAACGAAAAGCAGGAAAGAAGGACATGGAATAGGATTACAAAATGTGAAACTCGTAGTAGAAAAATATCATGGTCAGATGGAGATCTGCCATACGGAGAAATCCTTTCAAGTGAAAATATTATTATATATGAAATTAGATGAAAAATAGTAAGGCGATGGTGTCTTACTATTTTTTTCGACCGATTTCGTCTATTTTTGCCACCTCAAGGGGCATTTTTACCATTTATGAAAATTTTGTGATTTTTTAGATTATAGTAGTGCCAAAGTCAGAAAAAAGGAGGGTAGCGGTTATTTTGTAAAGGAATTATAGAAAAAGATTACAAGAGGGAGAAAGAGACTATGAAGAGATTTCGAAAGTCGGCTATAGCCTTAGTACTTGCACTCCTGATGGCACTACAGGGAACAGAGCCTATTTTTGTACAGGCAAAAGAGGCCATTGAGGATGTACAGAAGAATGCAGATTTCTCCAGACCAGAGGCTTTGACGGAAGAGGAAGCAGGGATTACAGATTCCACATCTGGAGAACAAGATAAGAGTCAGCAGTCTGATGCGGACGTACAAAATGAAACGACGCCATCAGAAGATACAGAGACGCAGGAAGAACAGACAACTCCAGCGGAAGAAACAGAAGAAAATCCGCAGGAAAAAGAAGTGGAGTTGAAAGAACCACAGGATTACTATCCGATTCCAGAAGAACCGGAAGGTGAACTGATTGATTATGATGCCATTTCCAAGACTTATAAGACAGGGGACAAGCAGTATACAACCGTTTATGGAGGTTATGTCGGAACTTATAAGAATGAGGATGGAGATACCGAGCTGGTTGATAATACACTTGTAAAACCAGAAGAAGCAGATACTCCGGCATCCGAAGAAGCACAGGAAGCCAGCAGTGTAGTGGCAACTGAAGAAAAGGAAGAGAAAACAGAAGTTTATCAGAACAAGGCAAACGATTATGCTATCCTTCTTCCGGAACAGATGTCAGAAGAGAATGGTGTAACGATTGAAAATGGAAAGACCAGAATCGGGATCATTCCGGTAGATGGAGATTATACACATTCCGTTATTAAAGACAATGCGATCCTTTATAATGAAGTTTACGAGGGCGCAGATGTTCAGTATACAGTACTGGATTCCAGCATTAAGGAAGATATCGTACTTCAGCAGCCAACAGACAGGGAAGTCTATGAATACGAGCTGCAGATTCCGGGGTATCAGGCAGAAGTAAAAGACAATCAGGTCTATATCTATCCGGAAGGGAAGACAATCAAAGATGCGAAGTATCTTCTGGAGACGCCATCAATGGAAGATGCTGCCGGGGAAATCAGTTTCCTGATCACATTGGAACTTCGGGAAGAAGATGGAAAAACAATCCTGACCGTAAAACCAGATAGGGATTGGCTTTCGGCAGAAGAACGTCAGTATCCGGTCAGGATCGATCCGACACCAGTAGAGATTCAGAAGAGTTCCTTTAACATGATCGGTGTGGAAGAGGGAAGTCCTACCAGTCAGATTGGTGACAACAATTATCCGTATGTCGGATTTGATGATGGTATTAAGTCTGGGAACCTTGCAGGATTTGGTACTGCACACCAGAACTGCCGGACTTATATCAAAGTAAATTCAAATTTTAGTCAGATTCCGAAAGATTCCAAAATTGACAGTGCAACATTTGCAGTCAGTCAGAAAACTGCATACAGTGGTGGTGCATCCCAGTTTGGACTTTATCGTGTAGATCAGTCGTGGAACACCTCCATCACATGGAAAACAAAACCAGTAAATCTTACGTTTCAGGATGTACAGAATGCAAGTACCAGCAGGAACAGCTATATCAATTATGACGTCAAAGATCTGGTCAATGACTGGGTGCAGGGAACTCATGCGAATAACGGATTTGCACTGGTAGCCATTGCCGAGGCAAATAACCTTGGAGCTTCTATGCAGTGTGAGGTACTGAATAACAGGGCATCCGTTTATGGACCGAAACTCAGCATCCAGTGGTCACCGGCTGAAGATCCATATCTGCGAGATATGTCACTGGATGAAACAACGATCCTGCTTCGCCCGATGACAGAAAAGAATACAAATGGAAAGCTGAAGTTTGATGCCGTATTTGCAGACGGAATTGCAAAGAGCAAATCTACAGTAGAATATTATCTGCTTCCAGATGAGGAAAATGAAGAACATCACGAAACAGATGCAAAACCATTGTATTCCTATCCAGACAGTACTGAATACAATAAGCAGTTCCCGGAGGCAAATAAGTATTACAGCAAAGATTCCAACTGGCAGAGTGCACTGTATTCAGGGCTGACGAAGGACAAGCTTTATAAGATCAAAGCAAAAGCATCGAAAGAGATTGATGGAAAGCTGGAAACAGGAAAAGAAGTGACCAGTGACAGCTTTGTGATCTATGAAGTGAAGCAGTTTGATACATTCCCGAAGATTGCAAAATATTATGGTGTTCCGCTTAAGAACATTATGAAAGACAATCAGGTTATGGACGCACTGGTAGTCGCAAATAACACGATCTTTATCCGTAACCCACAGACAAATGTTCCATATAGTCCTGCACCGCTTACCGATCAGGATAAGATGCGGATTGACGGAGCATTGATGGGAAGAGGCCTGCACTGTGAATTTGGATTTGAACCAGTCAACTTAAATACTGGTAACTTCTACATGGATCAGTCCGATGCGACGATGAATGAACTGAATGGAGAATTCTCCATTACAAGAAGCTACAATTCCAAAGGAACAGACCAGCATTCCATGTTCGGACGTGGATGGAGCTTTAACTATGACCAGTCACTTTCTCAAATGGAGGACGGAAGTCTTCTGTATATGAGAGGGGACGGAAGTTATCTGATCTTTGATAAGAATGAAGATGGAAGCTACACTGCTCCGGATGGTTATGTATATGATTTAAAAGCAGTCAGCTATAAAGATACAGACCATGACTACATCGGATGGGAACTGACAGATGCGGATCAGAGCGTCTGGTCATTTGATAAATATGGAATTTTACGTTATGTAACGGATGTGAATGGATTTAAGACAGTATTAGATTATGACGATGATTATAATCTGAGTAAGATTACAACACCATCCGGAAAAACATTCGGGGTAAAACAGGATAAATTCGGGCATATCAAGGAACTGTCTCTTCCAGATGGTGGAAAAGTTTCTTACAAATATGATGAGCAGGGAAATCTGATATCTGTAACAGATCCGAATGGAACAACAAAAGAGTACAAATATGATGATGACAGCCGTATGACAAGCTGGAAAGATGAGAATGGCAATACGGTTGTAAAGAATACTTAGGATAAAGAAGGAAGAGTTGTAGAGCAGACTGATGCAGAAAAAGGAACGGCAACTTTCAAGTACGGAAAGAGTTCTACTACAACAACGGATAACGAAGGAAATAAGACCGTTTATCATTATGATGATCAGTACCGCACAACATCCATTGAATATCCGGATGGAACAACCTGTGAAAAGACTTATAATGCAGAGAATCAGCTTGCTTCCGAAACGACAGCAGCCGGAACAAAAACTTACACTTATGATACATTTGGCAATGTAGCAACGGAGACAAGAGAGGATGGAAAGACAGCCTCTTATACTTATAATGAGCAGAATAAGCTGACCAGTGCAACTGGATATAACGGAGCAACGGTTACTTACAGTTATGACGGTAATGGAAATATGGTCACATCTACAAAACCGGATGGAACAGCCATTACCTATACTTACGATGACAAACATCGTATGGTATCCCAGACAGACGGCAGAGGTGTCACAACAACGTATTCGTATGACGGACCGAACATGACCGGATATGTGGATGGAAATGGAGCAGCATGGGGATTCACGTATGACGCGATGAATCGTGCAGTTACCATGACAGATCCACTTGGAAATGTAACCTCGAACAGTTACGATGCGAATGGCAATCTGACTTCCAAGACAGCAGCCGATGGCGGTGTGACCGCTTATACGCTGGATGGTGTGGGAAATATTACAGCAAGTACTGACGCACTGGGGAATACCACCACTTATACTTATGATAAGATGTACAACATGACCAGTGGTACAGATCCGAAAGGAAATCAGATCAGCTACGTTTATGATAAGAATTATCAGCAGGTCAAAGCAACCGATGCAAAAGGAAATACAATTACTTATAAGTATGACAGCATGGGACGTGTCATAGAAGAGAGTAATAAAGATTTTGGAACAAAGCTCTATGAATATGACAAAGCAGGAAATCTGAAAAAATATACCGATGGAAATGGAAATGCAACCGTATCCAAGTTTGATTCTCTTGGACAGGTGCTTCAGTCCAAAGATGCAGTTGGTAATATAACCAAATATGAATATGACGCATTAGGAAATGAAACCAAGATTACTTATGGAGATGGAAGCAGCCATTCCAAGGAATATGATAACTGCGGAAGACTCGCTAAAGAGACAGATGAATTAGGTGCAGTTACCACTTATACTTATGATGCGGCAGACAATCTGGTATCAAAATCAGATGACAGTGGAAGAACCTGGACTTATACCTACGATAATACAGGAAACCGCTTAAGTGAAACCAACCCAGAAGGTGGAACTACCACATATACTTATGATAAAGCAGGAAATCTGGTATCTTCTACCGATGAAGAGGGAAGAACAGATACTTATGCTTACGACAAGGCAGGAAATCTGACTACATCCAAAGATGCCCTTGGATATACCGTATCCATGAAGTATGACTTAAATGGAAATCTGGTATCCTCTACCGATGAAAATGGAAATACCAGTACCATGACTTACGATGGTAATGGAAACATGACATCGGTAAGCGATGCAAAGGGCAACATTACAGCAATGAAATATGATTCCACCGACAATCTGGAACAGACGGTGGATGCCCTGAAAGGAAAGACCACTTACGAATACGATTCACAGGGCAACAGCACAAAGATGACAGATGCCCTCGGCAATGCGTATAGTTATGTGTATGATAAAGAGGGAAATAACACATCCATAATACTGCCGACAGGGGACAAGGTGCTGATGGAGTACGATGCCATCGGACAGCTTGTAAAATGTACGGATGCACAGGGACTCGTAATTACCTATCAATATGACGGAGCAGGCAACCTGATCCATTCCTCCGACAATGGTGGAAACAGTATGGATTATACTTATGATGGTGCCGGAAATGTACTGACACAGACCGATGAACTTGGCAGGACAGCAACATACAAGTACGATCAGTACGGCAGACTCCTGAAACTTACTGAAGCAGACGGAAGTATCACATCTTATGAATATGATGTTATGGACCGCATTACAGCGGTAACGGATGCGGAAGGTCATAAAACAACCTTTACCTACGATAAAGTCGGCAACCAGTTATCCATGACAGAAGAAGAGGAAGCCACATATAAATACGCTTACGATAAGAAAGACCGGGTTATTTCTCAGACAAATCCACTGGGAGCATCCAGCACCTTTAAGTATGACGGAAATGATAATGTGACGGAATCTGTCGATGAAAACGGTACGGTTACCAAGTATGCTTACGATAAAAATGACAATCTCGTATCCCAGACAGACGGAAATGGAAATACGACAACCTACCAGTATGATGAACTGGACCGCAAGATCGGTGAGACTTCTCCGTTAAAAGAAACAAATGAATACCGTTATGATGCCATTGGAAATCTTACCAAATCAAAAGATCCGATGGGACTCATTACCGAATACAAATATGACAGCCTGAGTAACATGACGGAACAGATTTCTCCAAAGGGAGCAGTTACCAAATATGATTACGACAAGCATGGCAATGTCATTTCTGTAACGGATGCAAAGGGAAATGAGACACAGTACAGTGTTGACCTGAATGACAATGTCACAAAGATGACACAGGCGAATGGTGGAGAGTATACCTATAGTTATGATAAAGCCGGACGTCTGAAGAGTATGACCAGTCCACTGGGTTATACTAAAAATTTCTCTTATGATAAAGTGGACAACGTGGTAAAAGAAAGCGACAGCTTAAAGAGTACCACTACTTATACTTACGATAAGCTCCATAACATGAAGTCTTCTACCAATGCACTGGATGGAACAACCAGCTTTTCTTATGATAAGTATGGCAATCTGGTGAAGGAGACAGATCCGCTTGGACGGAGCAATACCTACAGTTATGACCTGGCAGGTCAGATGACTTCTGCAGCTGATCCGCTTGGTAAGATAACTGCTTACACTTACGACCCGGCAGGAAATATTACTGAGATCACCAAACCGGGTGGAAGAAAGACCAGCTATGGATATGATAAGAATTATAATGTTACATCTGTAACAGATCCGATGGGCTATGTTGCAAAGACAGTCTACGATAAAGACAACCGTGTAACAGAAGAGACCGATGCACTGGGGCAGAAGGAATCCTATACCTATGATAAGGACAGCAGGGTAACTTCTATTACAGACAAGCGTGGATTCACAACGGGATTTGATTACGATGCACATGGGAATATTCAGGTTGTTACAGATAAGACCGGATTAAAGAGCCATCTGGAATATGACAAGAATGACAACCTGACCAAAGTAACTGATGCCCTTGGCGGTGTAACAACTTATGGTTACGACAACATGGATAACCTGGTGACCTTCACCAATGCAGCAAATAAGACAACGAATTATACTTATGATTTGGAAGGCAACCTGACATCCATCAAAGATCCGGCAGGAAGAACAGAGAAATTCGACTATGATGAAAAAGGCAGACTGACCGGACATACACAGGCAAGCGGCAAGAAAACCACGTATGATTACGACAAACTGAATGACCTGTTGGAGAAATCATATCAGGACGCAAAAGGCGAGACATCCGAAAAGGACGTGACCTACGCATATAACAGTGCCGGGGAACGGGTATCCATGAAGGATCAGACTGGTAAGAGCAGTTACGAATACGATGCGCTCGGAAGAATCACAAAAGTAACAAGCGGTTCGAAAAAGGATGTCAGCTACGTTTATGATGACGCAGATAATCTGCAGGCAATCGTATACCCGGATGGGACAAAGATCAGCTATGAATACGACTTAAATGATAATCTGGTAAAACTGACAGACCGTAATAGAAAAGTAACCACTTACAAGCATGATGCACTGAACCGTGTGACAGAAGTTACTAGAAGTAATGGAACAAAGACGGAAGTATCTTACGATGCAGAAGATCATATCACAAAGATTGTGAATACCTGTGGTTCCTGCGGCAAAGTAATCAGTACTTATGAGTACAAGTACAATGATCAGGGATATGTAGTCAGCGAGACAGCGACCGAACTGGAAGCCGGAACAAGAAAGGCACCAAGCTGGGAAGACTGGTACAACTGGGGCGATACACAGAAAGAGACAGACAAAGCAGACTGTGAGCATCAGGAAAAAGAGATCCAGACGACACGTACCTATGAATACGATGACAACTGGGAACTGACACGCTGTACAGAAAAAGCAGAGGGCGGTAAAAAGACAGTCCATAATTATACTTATGACAAGATTGGAAACCGGACCTCTTACGAGAAGATCGAAGATGGTGTCAGCAAAGCAAAATATAACTACAAGTACAACGATTCCAACCAGCTCATCAAACGCACGAATGCAAAAATCTGGGGCGATCCGGGAACAACCTACAGCTATGATAAAGATGGCAATCTGATCCAGGAATGTGATAAGACAAACAGTGCAGATCCGGTTACTTATGAATACACAGCAGAGAATCGTTTGGCAGTAGTAAAACAGGGTGGAACAGTCCTGATGGCAGCCATGTACGATGGAGATAACAACCGGGTATTCGAACTTGATAACACCTATAAATGGGAAGACTGCTATGGCGATGAAGTCCTGATCCCGGAGAACCAGCGTACAGAAGATGGTGACAGTCCGAAAGAACAGCTTGCATCTCTGGTAAAAGGTGGTTCAAATGCTAAAGGTTATACACTGACAGAGTATATCAACGATATCAATCGCGAGAATACAGAAGTCCTTGCAGAGTATGGAGCAGACGAGAAAGTACGTCAGGCTTATACTTATGGAGAAAGTGGAATCGGAGAACGGGTAAGCGTTGATAAATCGGAAGAAAGCAGTTATTATTTATATGACGGAAGAAACAGCGTGACCGGAATCCTGACCGAAACAGCTAATCTGACGAACAGTTATCAGTATGATTCATACGGTAACCTTACATCAGGAACAGCAGACGGTGTCAATTACTACGGTTACAATGGGGAGTCCACAAATGTAAAAACAGGACTTCAGTATCTGCGGGCAAGATACTATAACGCAGAGAACGGAACCTTTACAACTGAAGATAGTGACCTTGGAACGACAGAAAATCCATTAACCAGAAATCGCTATGACTATACGACCAATAATCCGTTGAATTACAGTGATCCAACAGGACATTCATTATGGAGCAGGATTAAGAGTACAGCTAAAAAAGCAGCAAAAGCAGTCAAGAGTGTCGGCAAGAAAATCGTTAATACTGCAAAAAAGGTAGTCAAAACAGTAGTAAATACAGCTAAGAAAGCGGCAAAAACTATTGTTAATGCAGTAAAGGGTGCAGCAAAAACTGTAAAAAATGCGGTTACACATCCAAAAAAGACATATCAATCTGTGCGGAGTAGCGTGACGAATTCATACCGAAAAGTTGTATCAAGAGGTAGCAGTTTTGTCCGTTCGGTAAGTAATGGTGTTCAGAAAATTGGAAAAACTTATACATCTTTTAAATCCTATGTTTCAGAACGAACATCAGAAATTCGTTCTGAAGTAGTACGCCACATGTGTACCACAACGAATCGTATTACAGATCAGTTGGGCAAAGTAAACTGGAAAAATGTAGCGATTGGTGTAACAGCAATGGTAGTGTCCGGTGTTGTGGTTGCGGCAACAGGCGGTTTAGCAACTGGAGCAGTTCTGGCAGCATTGCCAGCAATGGGTGGATTAGGAACTGCGATGGTTTCAGGAGCTGTAGCAGGTGCAATTGGTGGTGCTTCTTATGGAGCAATAAGTTCTGGATTGTCAGGAAATAGTTTGAAGCAAGTTGCAAAAGATACCTTAACAGGCGGATTAACAGGAGCAATATCTGGA
>ERZ779669.541-NODE-541-length-22377-cov-22.246438_pt1 | contig 22377 bp, 18 predicted proteins | sample MGYA00511372_ERZ779669 | MGnify/ENA primary metagenome ERZ779669 (study PRJEB29588, sample SAMEA1967891) | human gut metagenome | biome: human gut; feature: human-associated habitat; material: faeces | place: Denmark | collected 2008/2010 ... | reverse complement strand
TGGGACCATCTGGTGTATCCATCACAAACCATTGCTGGCTGTACATGGCTGTGAACTGTGGCGACCATATACCTATTGTCGGTGATGCTGACAAGGTGGCATTCAGTTTGTCCACCTTAGGAACATTGGTATGCGTGAACAGAGAAATGGAAGGATCTGCATCCGAATAGGATTGGCTTACCTGTATCTGCATATCCTTGATGCGACTGTAATTCATATTGAAATAAAGCCATTTCCATGATGCATTAAGTGACAGGGTATTCAGTATTGAAGAACGCAGAAGCGGATTTCCACTCTCGTATGTATATTTATTGCCATAGGTTACTGCACTTGACAGCTTATAGTAGCTTGGTCGTTCTATATTGCCTGAATAACTTATCATCAGTTGGGTTTTACCTATAGGATATGACAGGGATATGGAAGGAAATACATTGTCATACTTACGGCTTTGCTCATCCATTCTTTTCCCGAACTCATAATAATCGGAATTCAGATGCTCATATCTCACACCAGCCTGAGCTTGCAACTGGCCGAAACTACGTGCGTACATAGCAAATGCGGATACAGCATTTTCCCTGATTTTGTTGTCGTTGTCAGGTATAATATTCTCATCGTTTACGTATTGGTTGATACGGCTGCTGTAGGTATATTCACTGCCTATGGAGAAACTACCCTCCCATAACGGGTGCTCCATTACAAGTTTGGCAGCATAAAGTTCATTTCTGTTCTTACCCAGTGTATGGATAGTGCTGTTTACTTCCGTATTGTCCGATTGCTTGACATATTCTTCAGCTACGATAGGATTATTACTATCCGACCACATTCCATCCATATTCAAATCCACATTCCAATCATTGAAATTGCCATTATAATAAGCATTTACGGTATGTCTGTTGTTTGTGGTTATTGAATGGGTGTTACTTTTACTTTCTTCCTCTAATAGATTATCCACATGAATGGAAGAGTTCATATCCAGACACATCTCAATCTGAGGATTTCTGCTAAAATCATACCTTACACCCATCACATGATTTTCGTTGAATTGATAATTCAATGAAAGCATGGCTGCAATATTCTGAGTGTGAAACGGACTTTTCATATCCGAATTTTGTGTCCATACTTTATCAAGGTATGTTTTCTGTGTCAGTATCTTGTTCTCTTCAAACTTGTTGTCTCTGCCGAATAACATTCCTCCGAGATCAAAACCTCCCTTGCGGTAATTAAAGTTAAATTGGTCGAGCAAAGCAAGGTCATACTGGTATCCCACGTATGCACGATTGTTGAAACCGAATCCTTCTCCTTGTGTTTTCTTAGTTATGATTCGTACAACAGCTTTTACTGAAGCATCGTATTTGGCACCTGGATTACGAAGGACTTCAACGCTTTTTATATCGTCAGACGACAGTTGGTCAAGCTCCGAACTGTTTCTCATTTTTCTTCCGTTGATGTAGATTTCAGCTACTCCGCTTCCGAAAACATTCACTGATCCGTCATCGGCAGACAACCCCGGTATTTTATTGAGCAGATCATTTCCTGTTCCGGCTTTTTCAAGTACACTTCCTGCAACAGTTGTCACCATTGCATTACCTTTTACGCGTGTTTTAGGTAAGTCTGCTTTTACAACAACTTCCCCCAATTGTTGTGCGTCCGATACGAGCTGTATGATACCGAGATTTGCCGGAGATACCGGTTTACATACGGTCTTATATCCGATGGATGATATTCTCACTATCTGGTTTTCCGATGTTGCCTCCAGAGAGAAAGAACCGTCCTCACCACTGATGGTTCCATTTACAAACGCTGAATCCGGCAGCGAGAGCAGCACTACATTGGCGTAAGGCAACGGCTGGCTATTCTCGTCAATCAATTTTCCGCTTACGGTCTGTGCGGATAAACTTACAGGTAGTATGATACCAATAAGTCCTAATAAGAATACTTTAATTAATTTCATTTTATGATAGTTTTTTAGTTTTCTGCTGCAAAGTTCCATACTTCGCGAGACTATTCCACTACTCTGTAGGGTAGTTCTGAATATTAATGTTTATAGTTTGCTATACTATTGATATCTTTGCAACAGAATATTTATGATAGCCCTTGTTGATTGCAATAACTTCTACTGCTCATGCGAGCGCGTGTTCAATCCGCTGCTCCGTGACAAACCTGTCGTTGTTCTGAGTAACAATGACGGCTGTGTCGTGGCCAGAAGTAATGAAGTCAAGGCAATGGGCATCAAGATGGGCACACCTCTCTATCAGATCCGTGAAGTCCTGGAGGCAAACAATGTTGCTGTCTTCAGCTCCAACTACAACCTGTATGGTGACATGAGCCGCCGGGTTATGATGCTGCTGTCCGAGTTTACGCCCGAACTGACACAGTACTCGATCGATGAAGCGTTCCTGGATCTCTCAGGCTTCGGAGAAGGGGAGAAACTGGTTTCCTACGGTCGGAAGATTGTAAAGACCATCGGAAAGGGTACAGGCATCCCGGTTACAATGGGCATTGCACCGACAAAGACTCTGGCGAAGGTGGCAAGCCGTTATGGTAAGAAATACAAGGGATATCAGGGTGTATGCATGATTGATTCTGAGGAAAAGCGCATCAAGGCGCTGCAGGGCTTCGAAATTGGCGATGTCTGGGGTATCGGCCATCGGAGCTTGGATAAGCTGCGCTATTACGGTATAAATACCGCCTTAGATTTCACTCAGAAAAGCGAGAGTTTTGTGCGAAAATTGCTTACAATAACCGGTGTACGTACTTGGAAGGAGCTTCGCGGTGAATCCTGCATCGATGTCGAGGAATTGCCGCAGAAGAAGAGTATCTGTACTAGCCGAAGTTTCCCTGACTCCGGCCTGTCCGAACTCTCCAGCTTAGAGGAAGCTGTCGCCAACTTTTCTTCCGAATGTGTCCGTAAGCTCCGTATGCAGCATAGCTGCTGCACGGAAATAACAGTCTTCGCCTATACCAGCCGTTTCCGTCTTGATCTTCCGCAACACTGCATCAACCGCACCATCCACCTGCAGGTACCGACCAACGACCTTCAGGAGCTTGTAAGCACCGCAGTCCGGGCACTCCGCATGGATTTCCGCAAAGAAGGCGGTTACCAGTACAAGAAAGCCGGTGTCATTGTCTGGAACATAGTTTCTGACTCTGCCATCCAGACCAACCTCTTTGATAGCATTGACCGTGACAAGCAGTCACGTCTGGCCGCTGCCATAGATGCTATAAACCGCAAGAACGGCCACAACACCATAAAGGTAGCTGTCCAGGGCACTACAAACAAGTCGTGGCACCTTAAATGCGAACACATCAGCAAGCAGTACACCACCAACCTCGATGATGTCATCCTAGTGAAGTGACATTGAATAATTGAAATAAAGTATGTACCTAAAAAACAGTGAGAGTATAATTTATACTCTCACTGTTTTTCAAAGCTTTTTTTGCATATAAATGCAATCAACCCAACTACTAACAATATTGGCATGAGTTTTTCTTTTCCTTAAAATGTACACCTATAATAGCCCCAATATTAAACAACAAAAAACAAAACCTGCAGTAATACATACTGTCATTATTTATAGTTAAGAAGTTGATTAAAATATTTATCATCAAGACGTGTTATCTTATAATTCTTACCTTCCTTTTTACATTTTCTTATCCATTCATTACAAGACTCCATATCCCTAATACGCAATTCAAATATTTCTTCTGAGATATTAATATCTTTACCATTCGCGACATTACAAGTTATTATTCCATCTTTATCTTGGGTACAATGCTTATAAAATCGATAAGCGGCTGCTTTCATTTTATAATCTTCTTCTTGTTTTTTCTGAAAGGAATAACTATATGCTTTATTGGAATCGGTTATCTGAGTAACTTCAATAAATTCACCACTATTAATATAGTCCTTAACAGTTTTTACGGCATATCCCTTTACAGATGAAGGAACACCAACATCTGATACAACTTGGTTAATACTACAGCTGGAAATTCCAATAAGTAAAAGGAATGTATAAATAATTTTATTGTTCATAGAGTTATAAATTATATATTTATAAAAATAATTATAAGCAAACAACAATCCTATGAAAGATAAACTTTTAACATAAACAGCAAACAAAATTAACTATAATATTCGTTTATAAATATATCTTATAATAGTTCTTTTTGGGGCTATGTTCATACCCTAATAGATTACCATTTACATATAATTATATACTAATTTATCTATCATATCCACACACATGCGATTAATCTTGTAGTAAATCAACAACAAGAACGGCCACAACACCATAAAGGTAGCTGTCCAGGGCACTACAAACAAGTCGTGGCACCTCAAATGCGAACACATCAGCAAACAGTACACCACCAACCTCGATGATGTCATCCTCGTGAAGTAATATTTAATAATGGGAATAAAGTATGTACCAAAAAACAGTGAGAGTATATACCCTCACTGTTTTTTCATAAGCTTTTGATATATAAATAAGCAATTATAAATGCAACCAATCCAACTAACAACAATATGGGCATGAGTTTTTTCTTTTCCTTAAAATGAACTCCTATAATAGCCCCAATATTACACAACAAAAACACAAAACCTGCAGTAATACATACTGAAACATCTGCTAATATGCCCACCAGAAGCAAAATAGCTGATATAATTAACCCTATGACCTGATATTTCATAACTCGTCAGATATAATTTAATAGTCGTTAAACATAAGCAAATATAGTAAAGATCAAGTAAATAACAAAAATAACATCAATAATTCATACCTGACACTCGGTCTACAGCTATCAGGACATTTATTACCTTTTTAGGAACCTTGATAAATCTTTCTCTCTCTTTGGCTGAAGTTCTTCCACTAACTGCTTCTTTCTCCGCAGTGCATCAACCGCAAGAACGGCCACAACACCATAAAGGTGGCTGTCCAGGGCACCACAGACAAGTCGTGGCACCTCAAATGCGAGCACATCAGCAAGCAGTACACCACCAACCTTGATGATGTCATCCTCGTGAAGTGAACTTTCTAAGTTGTTGAATATTAGAACTTCTTTATTACAAAATATTACTTTAAAAAGTATATTAATCTGATTATAAACACTATATTTGTGATATAGTCTCCATTTAAGAGAAAATAGTACAAACAGATTTATTATTTCTATTGTTTAATCCTCTAAATGATTCGAATTATGAAGATAGCAATTCTTTTTTTATCAATTCTTTTCATTGTTGGATGTTCCTGCAGAAACACACAGAAGGAAAAGGAAGTGTCTCAATCTCCTGTAAACAATATGATAGGAATTAATGACACACTTGGTTTATCTTTACATCCTGAATTTTCAGTTTACTCAATCAAACAGAAACAAATTAACTTTGTTCTGAGCAACCATAGTGATACTAATATTGAATATGGAGGATACTACCAATATACTTATGAAGATGAAGATGGGATATGGAGGGATGTCCCAATGCATCTTGTTGTATTTGATGTGTCATATGTCCTTTTTCAAGAACAAGAAAAGAACTATAACGCAATATTATTCAAAAATACTCCCGGTCGATATAGATTCTTCCTTACAATTGGGAAAAACGGAAAAGAATATACGCTTATGACAGAGTTCAGATTAACCGACAACCAACAGGAAGTAATGGATGCAGCCAATTCAAAATTCATAGATAAGGAAGAAACATCCGAAACTTTATCACTAAAATTGAAACCACAACCAAGGCCTATCCCAACAGGAAAATATATAAATCCAACCGAAATCTCCATGAAAACCGAGCATGATTATTATCCATTATCAGCAACAAATGTGAAAATTACAGTTACAAACTATTCCCAAAAAGAATATACATGTGGAAATTACTATAGCCTTGCTTATTACAACAGTATTAAACAGCAGCGGAAGCCATTACCTACAGATGCTATATTTGAAGATATTGCTTGGGTCTTAAATCCAGAATACCCCACCCGTGAGCAGCTAATTAGAATCTATACATCGTAAGAGTCAAACCGCCCTGGAAAATATCGTATATATAAATCATTCAACAATGATACAGGAATTGCTTATGCAGAATTTGAAATTTTAACAGAATAGAGTAAAATAGTCAGTACCAAAAACTATACATGGATTTCCGTAAGGAGGCAGTTATCAGAACAAGAAAGCCGGTGTCATTGTCTGGAACATAGTTCCTGACTCTGCCATCCAGACTAACCTTTTTGATACTATAGACCGTGATAAGCAGTCACGTCTGGCCGCTGCCATAGATGCCATCAACCGCAAGAACGGCCACAACACCATAAAGGTAGCTGTCCAGGGCACTACAGATAAGTCATGACACCTTAAATGCGAACACATCAGCAAACAGTACACCACCAACCTCGATGATGTCATTCTCGTAAAGTAATCTTTTATAAAATATTGGAAATAGATCTTTATTTCATAAATACAACGGGAAAGTCAATTTTAATATCTTCATTTGTATAGTTTTAATCATAACTAATGATACCCTTGTTGAATTTTCGTTCCGTAACGAAATCAAAGACCTTCTAGAATATGTGTAAAAAGCCACCAGAAACTTTGCTGGGTACGTGATAAACAAAAGTCTTTCGGTAAATATATTTGAATACGAAATTTTAATCAATACTTTGCTATCTTATTAGCCAATATAAATGGCTTGAAAGTTTTCCTAAAGCAATCCAATGTGTTTACCCCAATATAAATCCTTTCAGACTTATATAAACAGAGTTTCAGAATGAATAACGGCTGCTATGTGGACAAGAAAGTTTCAATGTACTCAATCCTATTTGCTGTCATTTCCCTTTTGTTCGCTTATCTTTTGTGTTGTTTATGGATAAGTGTTTCTAAAAACCGAGACAATTACCAACAGAACTATATCTTTTGTTTGGAAGAAGTAATGGATTGTCAAAACCCTCTTGCGAGAGCTTTGAAACTAAATGTAAAAGGAATTTGGCCTTTATCGAGTAGGAGGGAAAGATAGTGGTTTCTTCCTACTCGGTTGTTCTTTGAATCTTGGTTTATAATAATCTAAAGTGCAAAAAAGTAATGACATAAAATATATTTATAATTAAAGTTGATGGTGTTAATGTAAAAATGATTGAATTTAGATTTTGTTTGTTATGTTACTTTTTGTATTTTTACGAAAAGTAATGTCGTAATTAACCATAAACTGTAACTATGTTTTACAAAGCCTCTTATATAATCTTGGTACTTATTTTGTCTTCTATACAATTATCAGTAGCTCAAGTTTTCAGTGGTTGCATAATGGCAGAAGATAGTACTGCCATTCCATTTTCTACTATATACAGCCGTGAAACAGGTATAGGTATAACAGCTGATGTAAACGGTATGTTCTCGGCTCATGTTCCAGAAGGTAAATACAAATTCGAGGTTTCAGCTCTTGGTTTCAAGGCACGTACAATTGATATAAGCATTGATAATAATGGATACGACTGTACCATTATGCTAAATGAACAGGTCTATCGTTTGAATGAAGTTACTATAAAAGGAAGCAATGAAGACCCGGCATACCGGGTTATGCGTAATGTTCTTGCTTATGCAGGAAGAAATAAACGCCAGATAGAATCTTATTCAGTTAAAAATTACGCTAAAGGTACAGGTGAGATAACCGAAGTTCCAGGTCTGTTCAGATTTTCTGATGACTTTGCACGTGACAGTGCCGAACTTTGTGGCTCTGCTTATGTAATGGAAGGTGTGTATAATATAAAATATAAATCACCGGACAATTACAGTACAAATGTAGAAGCTTTCAAATCCTCATTCCCTATTGAAATGCCTGTTGAAATCTGGGATCCTTCAGATATAGATTTTTATTCAGACTATGTTGGAGGTGGCATTTCCCCTCTTGGTGGGAATGCCTTGTCTGCATATAACTTTAAACTGGAAGGCTACTATATGAATGATGAAGGGCGTATGATAAACAAAATCAGATTAATGCCCAAAGGAAAAAGTTCTTCAGCATTTACCGGACACATATACATAGTAGAAGATTTATGGTGTTTGTCAGATGCTGATCTCTATATTTCTAATTCCATGTATAACCTAAATCTTGTTGTAAATGCAAAAGAGATGAGGAACGGGGTATTTTTACCGGCAACATCAAGCCTTAAGGCTAATGCTTCAATTATGGGCATGGGATTATCTTTGAGTCTTTTTTCTTCTTCAAACTATTCTGATATAGAAATTGCTAAAGTTGTTTCTGAGAATAATAACGCTCTTACAGATGTAAGTAAAACAATAAAAAACAACAGAAAGAAAGAACGTGCTAAACGGATTGAGGATGAAATATCTGTAATAATGGCTGATGGCGAACTGACAACAACAAAAGCGCTAAAAGTAGCCAGATTGAATGAAAAGCTGTCTGAGTTGCAAATTACAGACACTTTGAAAGGGGCAGATCGATATAATCTTGACATTAGAGCTGTCCGTCGAAGTAATGTACTTGATGGGGCTATGAGACGCGATTCTCTTTATTGGTCTTCAGCCCGTCTAGTGCCTCTTAATGATAAAGAATTGATTAGCTACAAGAAATCAGACGAAAATGAATTGCTTAAGGATTCTGTTAGAAAGGTTTCAGTTTTTGAATTATTGATTGGGCACAAATTTTATAACAAGACTGGCAAATTATGGATAAAGAGCCCTGGTTTGGATAAAATATTGTATGATATAAATGCTGTTGACGGTTTCAACATTGGGGCAGACTTAGAATTAGGTTTAAACTTAAATAATGGTGGTGAAATATCTCTCAGACCTTGGGGATATTATCTTACTCATAGAAAGGATGCCAACTATGGTGCTGAGCTTAATATAGATTATGCTCCAGCAATAAACGGAAAAATGTCTGTTTCTGGTGGACATGAGACCGCAGACTACAACGGAACACGAGGATATAAGAGATATTTTAATATGTTCTCTACTTTCATATTTGGCGACAATTATGCAAAACTCTACGAAAATAAATATTTACGTTTCAATAACTCTGTGGATATTGCAAACGGACTTAATTTATCGCTTGAAGCTGAATATTCAGTTCGTTCCGTTTTAAATAATACTATACACAAGTTTAGGAAACATCAGTTTGAACCAAATATACCGGTATCTCAGTGGTACAGAAATATGCCGGACAACTCAATGCTTCATTTCTCCGGAATAGTTGAATATACTCCAGCATCGTATTATAGATATGTAAAAGGTAGAAAGGTTTACATAAAGTCTAAATACCCAACCTTTACAGCCTCTTATTCTCATGGCTTTGATAATAGAGGTGATGAAAACTCTGTATATAACAAGGTAGAATTCGGTATAGCTCAGAAAGTCAGTTTTTTGATGTCGAGTTTAAGCTATTGGGTAAATGGTGGAATTTTTTTTGATTCTGAAAATGTATATTTCCCTGATTTTCATCATGCTCCCGTAAATCCTTTCTATTTGTCGTTTTATGATGGCAAGGATTATTTTGCATTGCCGGGCAACTATGAATATTCTACATCCGACAGATGGATCAGTGGGGGTGTATGGTATAAAACCGGAAGAATACTGTTGAACTTTATTCCGTTCCTTGATAAACCTTTAAACACAGAAAGTATTTCATTCAGAACTATGGTTGTAAAGGGATTACCTTCCTTTAATGAAGTAGAATATCGCTATTACTATATGGACACTATAAGTTTAGGTATAGCCGTAGCGTTTAGGGGGAACCAATATGCTGGAGTTGGTTTCACTATTGGTATGCCAATTAATAAGACTTTATTTTCATTACATTAACCAAAAGCACATCGTTAACTATGACGAATAAATGAATAACAAAAACTTTCGGTAAATAAAAGTAAATACAGAACTGTAGTTTGGTATATGCTTATATCATAGGATGAGCGATACACACTTCACAACCTTCTTTCGGAAACTGAGTAATAAACTGCAAAAGGTATTGGGGCTTGATATTGGTAGAGGTATGCACCTGTAATACAGCCTATACGTTAAATAAGGTTATTTCTGACGCAAAGAACAAAAATCCACCGTAGCTTTATAGATATCAATTCTAAATCATATCAAATATGAAAAAGCTATTATTAAACCTATGCATTGTAGCCATGTTAATTTCATGCTCCGATAACATTGAAAATGAAAATTTCAATGAAGATTGCATTCCCACACAAGAAAAGGTAGACGAAAGTAAATCTTTAGAAATTTTCAATGATTTGAATAACACATTTATCAACTATGTTCGAACTACAGAAGATAATACGATCTATCCTCAGTACTATGGTGGAGCATATATCAATGAAAATGGTGTTCTGACAATACAAGTTACAAACAAATCAGAAAATAACATTAAAGACCTTCAACAACGAGCAAATACAACAGCATTCAATATTCAAGAATGTGAATATTCTCTAACAGAACTAAAAACACTAAAGGATGAATTAAGTGTGAAATTTAAAGATAAGAATCTAAAAAAGGATTTAGGATGGGTATCTACTGGTATTGTATTAAAAGACAATAAAGTTGAAGTTAGACTATCTAATTGTTCTAACATAAATATTGAAAAATTTAAAAATACAATATCCAACTCTCCTATGATTCAATTTAAAGAAATGGAGCCAATAACAATATCTCCAAGCTACATAGAAGATAAAAATATTGAAACTGTAGATGCACAAACAAATCTTCACTTAGGCTCACAATACACTTTAAAAGGTAAAAAAACCAATATGACCCAACAATAGTAACCTTCCAAGGCTCAGTTGGATTCCGTGCAATGAAAGGGACAAAGCATGGTTTTGTGACAGCTGCCCATTGCTTACCAAAAAAAGATTTAAAAATAAAATTTGGCTTAACTGAAAATGACCTCGGAACAGTTACCGCTGTCTCTCTAAATGGAACATCAGACGCAGCCTTTGTTGAAGTTGAATATAATAACTACTACCCAACTAATATGACACATATCAACAAAAAAGCTTTATACGATAAATGTATAGCCAATAGCTTCTTGGAAGGATATACCGTACTTACGGAAGGATGTGTGTCTACCAAAGCTATATCAGCAAAAGTTACTTCCGTTGATAACGAAATAGACATTGATGATTGGAGTGCAGCCGGGCAAGTTACTTTCTCTCCATCAAGAGTTGTATTCGCAACAATCACAGGTGATGGACCAAAACACGGAGATAGTGGAGGTATCGTTTATACAACTAATGGCTATGTTGCAGGAACTCTAATTGGACGAAACTCTGAAACAGGAAACGTCGAAATATTTTCCAGTGCTGAACTTGCAATGAAAGATTTAGGTGTAACAAACGCATGGGTGAAATAACATCATTAGAAGCAACCAATAAAACTAAGTTTAAAGGACTTTTATTGGTTGCTTCTAATATCTGTATTCTCAAGAGGAGATTACATCCCCATTTCAAAATCCCGGCTTCTTTTCCTGGGCTGGTCGAGTCCTGTTGTTTCTTCCGCTGCAGTGCCTGGTTGATTTCCGGCACTTGGGAAATACTGTTTCCCTGTTGTTGACTCTCTTCCCGGCCTTGTTCTTGGTGCGGTTCCTGAAGGTCCGGATCTGGAACTTATAGCCCAGACAGCTGAAGAAAAGGTACGTGCTGAAATGGAGTCTGAAGAACAGGCTAAAGAGCTCCAGGTTCTTCATGAAAAAAACAACCGATTACGTAACGAAATCAAAGTTCTTCAGAAGTATGAGGAAAAAGCACACCGGGAACTTTGCCGTGTACGTGACGAACAAAAGACTTTCGGAAAGATAAGAGTAGATACGGAACTGTAGTTTGGTATATGCTTATATGATAGGATGAACGATACACACTTCAGGACTTTCTTCAGGGAACTATGGAACAAGCTACAAAAGGTACTGGGGCTTGATACTGGTAGAGGTATGCATTTATAAAAAGAAAGAAAAAATAAAATTAATCATACATTGTAATATTGAGGAAATATGTTTAAATTTAAGCTGTATAATTTATAAATCAATATCCTATGAAACAGTTAACAAATTTTTTATTGATAAGCTCTTTTTGTTTAGGAGTTTCATCATGTACATCAGAAGATATTATATCTGATGTTCCAATAGGGAAAACAAATATCAATGAAACATCTTTGCAAAATGCAAATGAAAAAGATGTTCCAGAACAAACCCTACAAAATTTTATGAAGTTATCTGACTATCTCAATGTACCTATTACGAGAAATGGCAATGAAGTATATCCTGAATGGTATGGAGGAGAATATGTAGATGAGAACGGAAATATAGTTGTATTAGCTACAAGCATACCAAACCAAGAAAAAACTACAATAGAAAAGAATATATCTAATCTTGTATTCAAGAAATGTGAAAATTCATATTCTGAATTACAAAAAATTATGCACCAAATCAGAAATAAAGCAGAAAACAAAGATGACTTTATTTATGATAATGTTGCCTTTTACGGAATAGATATTAAATCAAATTCTGTTCAAGTAGGATTATTTCACAATACAGAAGACAACGTCCTTTCCTTCAAAAAGAGAATTGTAAATAGCCCTCTTCTAACATTTGTAGAATGTATTGAGATAAAAAACAATGCTAATAATGATCTTATTTGTGGAGGTACTATCTCTAATCAATTCGCAAACGCTTCTATCGGATATAGAGCAAAGGATAAAAATGGAAAAATTGGAATAGTTACTGCAGGACATTTTGTTGTAGATGGACAAGCTATCTATAGTCCATTAAATTTAAATACACCTATAGGCTCATGTACTGAAAGTCTTTTTAATGAAGGTACCGTTGACGCTGCATTTTGCCAAATTCTAGCATCAAATTTTATACCTTCCAATAAAATAGATTTTATGACAAATCCTGAAAAAGACACATTATCTACTGATGTTGTTACATACTTCGGTGCCGGAACATACTTAAACATGATTGGTAGTGTATCCAAAAAAATCGTATCAGGAACCATTGATAATCCTTCATATGATTTACCAAGTGATGTATCAGGCTCAAAAATATTGCTTACTAATACACTTTTAATGAACTATGAAGGGAAAGAAGGTGATAGTGGAGGAGTTTTATATCAATTAACAAAAAGCAATAACAAAAGAGCAACAGCAGCAATCCACTCTAAAACTATAACGATAAAGTATTCAGACGGTAGTATAAAAAAACAATCAGTTGCTTGTAAAGCTTCAGACATAAACAAAATATTCAACTTAAAACGATACTAAATACTACCAACTTTTACAAACTGCATAATGAAAATAATAATATTATTATTTGTTTTTATAGGTGTTTCTTGTTGTTCAAAGCATAAAGAGAAAACACCTATAAAAACAAACATCAAATCTGAAATAACAAATGATATAATAGATACATTAAAACATGAAAATATAATCATACATCCCTTTATCCCTTTAGAAAACTTTAATTACTTATTGGTTGATGTGACAAATAAATCTACCGAATCATTCCCATTAAAAGAATTTTGCATCCAAGTAAAAGAACAAAATGATTGGAAAACTTTATTTTGCGATACAATAGAAACGACCATTGTACCTCCACAACAAACCAAAAGAGTGAAAATAGACTTACATCTCAACGATTTCCAATATCATAGCGATAGCCTATACCAATTTATCGCATTTTATAGGAAAAATAAATCAGTATACAAAGCCTCACAAACATATTATTCTCTTACCCTATTCAAGAAAGGAGGAAAAGTTTATATGCTTCCTGATCATATCAGAGAAGATTAAATTTCAAACAAAAAACCTTTTAAAGCAACCAATAAAAGTCCTATTGGTTGCTTTTTATATTAACTATTTCGGAGGGTCTTTTTCTTCTTCAAGATATATTTCCTGGAGAAGTTCGTCCTTGCTCGTTACCTAATAACGGCACAAAACCATACTCTCAGATATAAAATCACATCCCCATTCCAAAACCCCGGCTTTTTTTCCTGGGCTGGTCGAGTTCTTCCTCCAGCTGCTTCTTCCGCTGTGGTGCCTGGTTGATATCCGGAACTTGGGAAATACTGTTTCCCTGTTGTTGGATCTCTTCACGGCCTTGTTCCTGGTGCGGTTCCTGAAGGCTCCGGCTTCGGAACTAATAGTTCAAGCAACAGAAGAAAAGGTACGTGCTGAAATGAAGTCTGAAGAACAGGCTAAAGAGCTCCAGGTTCTTCAGGAAGAAAACGACCGATTGCGTAACGAAATCAAAGTTCTTCAGGAGTATAAGGAAAAGGCACACCGGGAACTTTGCCGGGTACGTGACGAACAGAAAACGATAGGGAAAATAAAAGTAAATACAGAACTGTAGTTTGGTATATGCTTATTTCATTGGATGAACGACATTCACTTCAAGACTTTCTTCATGGAACTATGGAACAAGCTACAAAAGGTACTGGGGCTTGATACTGGCAAAGGATTACATTTATAAAACAATGGCTTAAGTATAAAACCTAAGCCATTGTTCATCATATAATAAAATCTAAATTATTTTTCCCAAATATTAGTCAATCCCAAATCTTTTAAAACTAACTCAGCACTTGAAAATATCTGTGTTGTATTCCCAAGACGGGCACTATGTATTCCAGCAACATACCCATTTACATACACAATACCTCCACTATCTCCTTCCTGAGTTTGAGATGATGTAAACGTTGCATACACCATATTATTAGCATAAAAATCAGCTTGTCCAGCAGGAGTCCACTTTTGAACATGAACTTTTTTATTAATCTCTGTAACTTTTGCTTTCACTACATTAGCTGTCTTTTGCCCCTCTGTTGATACTTCATACCCAACCAACGATGAATTTTTTAAAATCTTATCGTACAATGCAGTTTTCGTCCTATAAGTAGTATTCGTTGGATAATACTTATCATAATCAACAGCCACAAAAGCAGCATCAGAGCTTGCATTCAACTTTACACTTGTAACTTTACCTAAATTTGTATCAGTTTCCCCTATACAAACAGACAAACCCATTTTCGGCAAACAGTGTGCAGCTGTAACAAACCCATGTTCTGTTCCATGCATTGCACGACAGCCTACAGAACCAACAAAACGAACAGGATCCCCTTGCTGATCTTTTCCTCTAGAACTATAAGGAGAACCTAAATGAACATTCGTTTTTACGGCTCTCTTAGTCATTGAAGATATACTATCTGCTTGTATCTTTTCATAACCAGAATCAAATATTATAGGAGCAACTTCATTAAACTTTATCATACTAGAATTTGAAACCATTGATTTGAATTTAACTATAATACTTTCGGAACAATCTTCCAAATCAACACTAACCTTATTATGAACTATATCAATTCCAACAGAAACCCACTTTAATTCACTTGCAATATTTTGATTCTCAAAAACTTTTCCCAATTCCTCATTTAAAGACTGCAACTCATTCAATGAATACTCACAGTTTTTTATAGAAAAATTTGAAGATTTAGTTCTAAACCTTAAATCTTTAACAACACTTTCTACACTATCAGTCGTTAAAATAATCAACCCTCCATTATCATCTATATATGAACCTCCATAATAATCAGGATAAATAAAACCTTCACCAGTACGAGTACCTGAAATAAAAGAATCGTCAAGATTTCCATAAATTTCCATTGACACCTTCTCGTCTTTAGGAACAACTCCATTTACATTACTATTCCCTATTGTATCTATATTCTCAGAACAAGACAAAACAAATAAGGAAATAGCCCCACATAAAAATTTACAAAAATTTTTCATAAAACCTCCCTTTTAAATTATATTCTATATTCCACAAATTTACAAAGAATTATAATACATTATCCTCAAAATCTGATATTTAACTATTCCGGTGGGCTTTTTTCTTCCTCAAGATAAATTTCCTGAAGAAGTTCGTCCTTACTTGTTACCTCATAACGACACAAAATCTATGCTCTCAGATATAAGATCACATACCCATTCCAAAACCCTGGCTTCTTTTCCTGGGCTGGTCGAGTTCTTCCTCCAGCTGCTTCTTCCGCTGCGGTGCCTGGTCTATTTCCGGAACCTGGGAAATACTGTTCCCCTGTTGTTGGCTCTCTTCTCGGCCTTGTTCCTGGTGCTGTTCCTGAAGGCTCCGGCTCCATTCGGCTTTCATCCTCTCCAGACGCTCATGATTCACACGTTCCGCCCACTCCTTCTTCTGGAAGATTTCTTCCGGAGTTCCGTTCTTCATGGTATTGAGGTAGTCGAAGGTCTGTTCCGGTGCCCGGTCATACCCTGTGCGCTTGTCAAATGAGGTTTCACACTTTCGGAAAAAATCCGTCCTGTCAAAACCGCCCTTCACGTTGCCGCAGTTCTTCTTCCCTGTATGGTTGGTCTTCGGGCTTAACTTCCTGGTGTTGCTCCTGTCCTTCCGGCTGACGATGATATGTGCGTGCATGTCGTACCGGTCGGCTCCCTTCCTCTCGAAATGGATCTTTCCGTAATACTCGATATCCTCCTTGTTCAGGCCTTTTCCGAACCCTTCCGCATAGTGCTGCATCACATCATCACGGACATACCTTCTCATGGCTTCAGCCTGTTCCTTCTCGGTCTTGCCCATCTGCTCCAGCTCCCGGCTGGAAGGGCTTACCGTGATCACATAGAACTTCGCATCGTTCCGGCTTAATTTTGCCTTGTTGTTGTCTATCTTGAAGGTTACTTCCTGTGCGCTTATGTAGTCACGAGAATTATTGAAGAACGGCTGCACCTCCCGGCCGTTCTTCATGCGCTCCAGATCCTCATGCTGGAGATAGGTCGTCACTCCTGTGCAGCTCCCTGTATTGGCATAGGTTCCGGAACCGCCACCCTGAATCTTTATGTTCATAGTCCCCTCCTTTCCTTTTCCCTCTCATAGACCTTGTTTATGTCATCGAGCAGCCCGGTCTTTCCTTTTGCATCGAGGAAGGAAACGATATGCTTATAGGCTTTAATCTGTGCCGTTTCGCTGGCTTCTATCCGCTTGAAGATAATATCCTGGTTCTTCCTGATAGTTGAATCTGCATCCCGCACCGCTTTTTCTGTCCGGCCTATGGCCTTGCCGTTGTTGTCGGAACTGTTGATAATCCCGGCAAGCAGCTCCTTGTTGTCCTTCAGGAACCGCCTGAACTTTTCTTCCGAAAGTAAGGATGAAAGGCTTATGGTTATCTGTGTGCTGGCTCCGGCCAGAGCTTCACAAGCCGGACGCACAAGATCCGTTTCCTGTTTCTTCAGGAATGCGAACACCTGGTCCATGCGCTTGATAAGCTTCTGCATTTCCTGTGCCGGGCTTTCATGCTCGACCGGGTTTATACCGTACTTCTCAAAGTAGTTTATGGCATGAGTAATATACTCCATTTTTGACACACTGTTTGCCTTGGCCAGACGGTCAAGTTTAGCAAAAGTGGTACGTTCTACCGCTACCGTTGTTTTACTGTCTTTTTCCATGATATTATAAGATTTATTATAATGAATTAATATACTAATTTACTGGTTTACAAGATAGTATATTTATTCATTATAACCAAATTATATTAGTATAATTCACTAAATATCTGATTTACAGCTAAAAACCCCGTAGGGCAAGAGGAAAAAACAGGGCTTGCCCGGTTTCCTCTTGCTGTTCTATCGAACACCCTCCCCAGCGCGAAATTAGCAAAGGGGACGGGGAGAGATAGAACCTATCCCACACACGTGAACACACACGAAAACCGCACACCCGGTACACAACAGAATTACCCAACAAAACCGCACAACAGAACGTGTCCGGAACACCACAAAAAACTCATCGGTCGGGGAGCGCCGCACGGCAAGGGGCGGGACCACCCGTCCCGACGAGTGCAGCCGTTTACTTGGACATATGATATAAGTTATTTTGATTCTGTCACAAAATCAAAAGGATTGCAGTAAGTTCCAAAACGGCACATACTGCAATCCTTCATTTGTCGTCATAATGCCCCCAGGCTGAAATGATGAACACAATTACGGTAGTCTCGTTGACCATATACCTGATACGGTTCTTCTTGTCCAGCTGCCTTGACCAGACACCCTCCAGGTATCTCAACTGTTCCGGATGCCCTGTACCCGTATATGGGTGTTCCCGGAGTTCATCAAGCAGCTTCTCCAGCTTCTTGAAAAGCTGCGGAGAGGATTTTCTCATTAACAGGACATGTTTTACCGCTTCTTTGGAAAATTCTATCTCATACATTGCCTTCGCCCTCTATACGGTTAAGAAAATCGTCCAGAGACTCGTTTTTAGCCATTCTGAAGGTATTTCCGTTTCTGACATCATCAATACCCCTCTGGATGGCCGCAAGCTCTTCCCTTGAAGGAAAATCGCCTTCTCTGACCGCACACACCATGATAGGGGCCGCATTGCGTCTGGAAATCAGGATCGTTTCCGTCTCTGCCATTTCGAAGTATTTCTTCTGGTTGGCACGAAATTCGCGTGTTGTAACAATCTGCATAGTTCTAATATGTTGGTTTACACTGCAAAAATAGGGATAAAAATCAATAAAACAAAACTTTTGTGTACTTATTTGTGTACACGCGCGGAAAGTTCGTCCCTAAAAGAACGCTGCGCTGGCTTTTGCTTTGCTTTCACAAACATTCAAAAACTCGTTTTTCACGGATTTGGAGGCCTGGAAGCCACATTCAGGCTAAAATTTTATGACTTGTTTTTAAGCATTGCTTATTATATGCTTATCAACTTTTAAAAAATGCTTTGTAAAACACTGTACAACAAGCTATTACAAAGAACAAAAACACTCGAAAAACGACTTTTTGAATGTTATAAACGACTTTTTGAATGTTTTTTTCGCCTTAAAAAACGACTTTTTGAATGTTTACGACGACATACATTTTTGAATGTCGTTTTTAATTTCTATATTTGCGAACATTCATTTTGTCGTTTTTAAAAAACAAAGGAGTATGGCTATAAAAATAACAAACAAAGATGTGATACAGAGCTATTTAATGACTGTATCTAAGTATGATTTTTCAGTGTACGAAAAACGCATTCTATACAGGCTTGTGGAAGCAATGCAGTGTGAGATAGAAGGTAAGAAACTTTATCCGGGACTACGTATAGAAAAGACGTTATACGATGATAGAGTTGTTTTAATGCCCATTTCTGCGTTTTTAGCCAACGATGATGACGAAAACTATACCCGTGTCAAAAAAGCGCTGTTAGACCTTAGAAACAAGTCTTTTGAGTTCGATGACGGGCAAATATGGAAGGTGATAGGTATTATCGAGAAGCCACAATTCAATTACAAAAGAGGCTGGGTAAGATTTGAAATACAACCTGAAGTATATAATGCCGTACTTAATTTTTCAAAGGGCTTCAGGAAGTATGAACTTAAAACGGCCATGGAGTTTACAAGTCAGTACTCGATGCGTTTCTATGAACTCATGAGTGGCCAAGAAAGACCCTTGATTTACAGTATAGAGGATCTGAAAATCATGTTTGGTGTACAGGACAAATACAAACGTAACCCGGATTTCATAAAAAGAATCATAGTTCCAGCTAAAGAAGAACTGGACGCAAAAAGTCCATATTCGTTTGAATACAAAATTCTGAAAGAGGGTCGTTCTTTTCATTCACTGAAGCTGTATCCCAAATACCAACCGGAACACAGGGATGAAGAACTTGAAAAGCACGAACTACAAAAACAGGTCAGTCTGGGCTGGGATCTGGACAGGCTTATCAGGAACTATCTAAAGCAAGAGCTTCTTTTCACAGACCAGGAAATAAGAAACAACATAGACCTTTTCAGGGATGCACAGAAGAAACTTGATTTAATGCTGGAGCTTTCAACCCTGAAGGGAAAATCAAGGGATAAAAAGAACCCCAAAGGGTATATAATAAACGCACTGAAGGGAAAAGTAAAAGACAAGGAATAACTTTGATTCTGTAACACAATCAAAAAAATAAGGATATGAAAGAAGGAGATTTGATATTGGTGTCTGCTGAAGTCACAGGCTTAGGAAAGCCAATGGAAGCCGTTATAGACAAGATTGAAACATTTATGGGGCAAACCCTTGTAACAGTCACTTACACGCAACCTGATGCCTTATCCGGCTTCGGAGGGTGCTTTGTGGATTCTCATATCACTTTAAGCGAAGAAAAGGCCAAGTAACCTGAATATATTTCAGGAATATTCAGTATATTTACAGCATATTCAATTAAAAAGAAGTATAAAATCAGCATATCAAGCATATTATAAGCATATTTATATCAATCGGTTAAGGTATGACAGATAAAGTAACCATACAACCCAAAAGTAAGCCGGAAAAGACTACAATCTCAATAAGCGGAGAAACATCTGAACGGCTGGAGATATACTGCCGGGCAAACGGCATATTACGGAAAGAGTTCGTTTCTCTCGCCCTGGAATACTTTGAACGCACAGGTTTCGACCTGAAGAGTAACGCACTTGATTACTCCCCCTTGGAAAAGATCATCGGAGAATTGAATGAAGTAAAAGCGACCATGCAGACAAGCAATGAAGGAACAGAAGCGATTCGCCAACTACTACAGGCAGTCCGGGAACAGACCGCAAAACAGCTTCCTGCTCCAGAACTTATCGCAAAGGCAGCAGAAGAAAAGGTACGTGCTGAAATGAAGTCTGAAGAACAGGTTAAAGAGCTCCAGGTTCTTCAGGAAGAAAACGACCGACTGCGTGACGAAATCAAAGTTCTTCAGGAGTATAAGGAAAAGGCATATCGGGAACTATGCCGAGTACGTGACGAGCAGAAAACAATAGGGAAAATAAAAGTAAATACAGAACTATAGAGAAACACATAAAGTATACGGTGGAAAAATTCCACCGCATACTTTCGTTATTTGACCCAAGATAAACTTGCCCCTAAACCTTTTAAGGCATGTTCTGCACTTGAGAACATTTCTATTCTTGTTGAATTTGTTTTTAAAGTAGCTTTCCCTATATGAATACCTCCTATATAAGCGCCAGTTTGTGTATAAACAATACCTCCGCTATCTCCGGATTTTGTAGTATCTGAGGGTACTGTAAAATTAGCATATACGACCTCTGAAACAGGAAAAAATGTCGGCTTTCCTGTAGAAGCAAATCCTTGAACAGATTGGGTGTTGTGTAGTTTGTAAACTTTTATTTTTATAGCTTTCTTTGTTGATTGCCCTTCCACAATCATAGATTGATTGGCTATTGAATTTAAAAAATTATCAGTTTTTAAACATTTGCTTTGGTATGTAGTTTTACTCCATTGAGTAACATTAGTCGGATAATATTTAGTATAATCAACAGCCACAAAAGCCGCATCTACTTTTTGAGATATTGCAGTTTTTGTTACTTTCCCTAAATAGTCTGTAGAAGAGCCAAAGTTGAATTTCATATTTACTTCTGGTGCGCAATGAGCGGCTGTAATAAATCCATGCTCATTACCCATCATAGCACGGAACCCAACAGAACCATTTAATATAGCATCAATAATTTCTCCTTTGTTGTTTGTTGCTTTCCCAATTCTATTAATTTGTGAGCCTGCATGAACATTAGTCATAGAAGTCGCTTTTTCTTTTATGGCAATACTATCTGTAACTTCTTGGATTTCTGTATCGTAATTAATATTGCTTATCTCTTCAAATATAATCATTGGAGAATCTGACACTTCAGATTTAAATCTCTGGATATTATTTTCAGAGCAATCAAATAAACAAACGGAAATTCTATTCTCAATGGGAAGTAATCCGACAGAAAACCAACCTAAGTCTTTTACTAAATTGTTATTTGAACAAAATACATTTCCTAACTTGGTGTTCAAATCCATCAACTCATTAAAAGAGTAATCACATTCTTTTATCAAAATGTTTGATGATTTTGAGCGACTTTGAAATTCAATTTTAGCATTTTCCTTATCGTATCCTTTTTTTACCAAAACTACAAGTTCATCATTATCAGATATATATCCTCCTCCATAATAGTCTGGATAAATTGGTGTAGGTTCGGTAGAACGAGTTGAGATAAAAGAATTTTCAAGATTTAAAGATGCTTTAAATCCTGTTTCTGATTTGATCTTTGGATTTAAAGATATACTTGCTGCTTCTTGTAACCTATCAGTGCAAGAACTTAATGCCATTCCACACATTAGGATAGCCCATAATAAATTTTCTTTTCTCATAAGCCCAACGATTTAAAGATTACTTCATAAAGTTATACAAAATATAGGCTCATTGTTCTAAAAATCTGATATTTAACTATTCAGGAGGACTTTTTTCTTCTTCAAGATAGATTTCCTGAAGAAGTTCGTCCTTGCTCGTTACTTAATAACGGCACAAAACCATACTCTCAGATATAAAATCACATCCCCATTCCAAAA
>ERZ779669.531-NODE-531-length-22614-cov-11.387251_pt1 | contig 22614 bp, 16 predicted proteins | sample MGYA00511372_ERZ779669 | MGnify/ENA primary metagenome ERZ779669 (study PRJEB29588, sample SAMEA1967891) | human gut metagenome | biome: human gut; feature: human-associated habitat; material: faeces | place: Denmark | collected 2008/2010 ... | reverse complement strand
GGGCTATGTGCTTTTGGGGCTTTCAGCCCGTTTTGTTGACTTTTGACACACCCTCTACTTATCTTATATTTGCATTCCTAACCGCTCAAAACTGCGAGTTGAACGCACAAAGAAATCTTTGGCGCGAAATTCCCGAGTTTTGCGCGTGCAGTGATATGTTGTTTATTTTCAGCTGTTTATAGTTTTCGGGAGTTGAAGTGTGCAATTTTTTAAGCCTCAAAAACCTTCCTTTTTGTTTAAAATGTACTACTTTTGCCCTTCAACTGTAATCCTTTTACCTTCCAAAAGTAGTCCCTTTACCTTCCAAAAGTAGTCCCTTTGCCTTCCAAAAGTACTCCCTTTGCATTGCAAAGAAGCCTTAATTGAAGAGTTGCGAGTATTTCGCTATTAAAAAACCGTCAAAAACAGCCACGCAAATCTCTAGAATCACTTTTTTATTTGTAACACTTTTTTACTGTATATACGATATTTGCATCAAAAATCCAGCGTTGTTGCCACTGATTTGCAACAAATTTATAGCGTTGTTGCCCATGATTTGCAACAAAAATACAGCGTTGTTGCCACTGATTTCAAACAAAATCGTTATCTTTGCATAATCTAAATATATGTATTATGTTTAAACGTAAGATATTAGAGAAACTTGAGGAATGGAAAAATGCTAATCGGCATAAGCCCTTGATTTTACGAGGTGCGAGGCAGGTTGGCAAAACAACTCTTGTCAATGAGTTTGGTTCGCATTTTGAAAATTATCTCTATTTCAATATGGAGCGGAATGAGAATGTCAAGTTGTTTGGGATGGACATCAACATTGACGATCTTGTTTCCATGTTGTTTGCAAGTTTGGGGAAGGCAAAAAAGGAAGGCAAAACCTTGATTTTTATCGACGAGATTCAAAACTCGCCTAAGACAATCGCCTTGCTCCGATATTTTTACGAGCTACGTCCCGACCTCTATGTGATAGCGGCAGGCAGTCAGCTTGAGAATCTTGTTGATGTAAAGGTGAGTTTCCCTGTAGGACGTGTGCAATATCTTGCATTGCGACCTTGCTCGTTTTATGAATTTCTTGGGGCGATAGCCAAGAATGACCTTCTTGCCATTCTGAGCCAGAAGCCAGAGTATACAGTGGCATTCCATGAGCAATTGATGCATCAGTTCAATCAATATGCTATAATTGGAGGTATGCCCGAAGCTATACAGCAATATGCTGAAACCAAGGATGTGGTAGCCATAGAGGATGTTTATGAAACATTGGTGCAAGCTTATAAGGATGATGCAGAGAAGTATGTTGTAGGTAATAAACTTACAGATACAGTCCGTTTTATCCTTTCTTATGGTTGGGCTTTTGCTGGCGAAACTATCACATTGGGCAATTTTGCCAATTCTGGCTATAAGTCGCGTGAGGTGGGTGATGCGTTCAGATTGTTGGAAAAGGCGATGTTGCTTGAACTTGTCTACCCTGTGTCTTCTACGCAAATGCCAGTGATACCTGAAACAAGACGTATGCCCAAACTGATTTGGTTTGATACTGGACTTGTGAATTATCAGGCTGGAATACGTAGTGAGATAATTGGTTCTACAGATATGGTGGATGCGTGGCGCGGACATATTGCTGAACAAATAACAGCGCAGGAGTTGTTGGCTTTGGAGGATAGGGTAGGACAGCATCGTGCGTTTTGGGCTAAGCCAAACAATGGTGCAGAAGTCGACTTTGTCGTAAGTCATGATTCACGATTGTATCCTATAGAAGTGAAGAGCGGAACCAATTCGCATCTACGCTCACTGCAAGTGTTTATGGATAGCTCGAACGTAGATGTCGCTATCAGAATATGGTCGAAGCCATACTCTGTAGACGAAATCAAGACTGTAAACGGCAAGACATTCAAGTTGGTAAACCTGCCGTTCTATCTGATTGGGCGTATACATGACGTACTTAATGCTATGGTATAAACAATCGATATTAGTAACAAACATAATATATAAGATATATGTCAGAAGTTCCCACTCTAATAAACGACCTTGCCCTTATACTCATTGTGGCGGGTGCGGTCACACTCATATTCAAGAAACTCAAGCAGCCGCTCGTGTTGGGCTACATCATGGCTGGATTCATAGTCAGTCCGCACATGCCGTATACCATGTCCGTCATCGACCGCACCGACATCAAGACGTGGGCGGACATAGGTGTGATGTTCCTCCTGTTCTCTTTGGGTCTTGACTTCTCGTTCAAGAAGATTGTCAAGATGGGCATAACGCCCGTCATCACTACGCTCACCATCATCTTTGCTATGATGACGCTGGGCATCGTGGTGGGTCATGGGTTCGGTTGGAACCGCATGGACTGCATCTTCCTTGGCGGTATGCTTGCAATGAGCTCCACCACTATTATCTATAAGGCGTTCACCGATATGGGACTGCGGCAGCAGAAGTTTGCGGGTCCTGTGATGAGCGTGCTCATACTTGAGGACGTGCTTGCCATTGTGATGATGGTGATGCTGTCGGCACTGGCGAGCGGCTCCAATCCCGACGGAGGCGAGATGATAGGTTCGGTCATGAAGATAGGCTTCTTCCTTGTGCTGTGGTTTGTAGTGGGCATCTTTGCCGTGCCCCTCTTCCTGCGCCTTACGCGCAAGCTCATCAACAACGAGACTCTGCTCATCGTGTCGCTCGGACTGTGCTGCTTGATGGCAGTAGTGTCTACGAAGGTGGGTTTCAGTTCGGCTTTCGGAGCATTCGTTATGGGTAGCATACTTGCCGAAACCATTGAGGCAGGCAAGATAGAGAAGCTCGTAGCCCCCGTGAAAGACCTCTTCGGAGCCATATTCTTCGTGTCGGTGGGCATGCTTGTCGACCCCAAAATCATAGTCAGCTACGCTTTGCCTATCGGTGCTTTGGTATTGACGATACTTGTAGGTCAGGCTGTGTTCGGCACGTTCGGCTTCCTCATAGGCGGACAGTCGCTCAAGTCGGCAATGCGATGCGGTTTTTCGATGGCTCAGATAGGTGAGTTCTCGTTCATAATAGCTTCGTTGGGCGTTTCGCTGAAGGTTACGGGCGAATTTCTCTATCCCGTAGTAGTAGCCGTTTCGGTCATCACCACATTCCTAACACCTTATATGATACGCTTCTCGGTGCCCTGCTACGGAGTGCTCGAGCGCCGATTGCCCAAGACGTGGATACGTGCGCTCAACAACATCACGCTCTCGCATCCGTCTACAGCTCCCAAGAGCAACTGGCACAGCCTTATAGCGCAGATGGCACGCATCACGCTTATCTACTCCATACTGTCCATTGCAGCCATCGCTCTGATGTTCATGTTCTTCCTGCCATTCGTGCGCCATCTTATGCCAGGCATGCACTGGTGGGCAAACGGAATATGCGGTGTGCTCACCATCATGATTATAGCCCCCTTCCTGCGTGCCATAGTGATGAAGAAGAATCACTCGGAGGAGTTTCGTGCGCTGTGGGGCGAGAGTCGCAGCAATCGTATGCCGCTGCTTGTTACCATCTTTGTACGTCTGGTCATAGCCTCGGCTTTTGTGTTCTACATCTGCAATTATCTCACACGATTCACCAATGCCCTTCTGCTCACAATAGCTGTGGCGATAGTGTTTGTCATGATTCTGTCGCGACGACTCAAGAAGCAGAGCATACTTATGGAACGTCTGTTTGTGCAGAACCTTCGTTCGCGCGATATAGAGCAGCAGGTGCTCGGACTCAAGAAGCCGCTGTATGAAGGCCATCTGCTCGACCGCGATATACACATATCCGATATTGACGTGCCCGAGAACTCTACATGGGCAGGGCATAGTCTTGCCGACCTGCGCTTGAGCAATCGCTTCGGTGTGCATGTCAGCAGCATACTGCGTGGTCATCAGCGCATCAACATACCTGGAGGCGACAACATCATCTTCCCGGGCGACCGTCTGCAGGTGATTGGCAGCGATGCCCAGCTAGCCTCTTTGCATGCAGCCATCGACGGCGACATAGTGCCCGACGACCCCGATATAGAGAAGCGTGAGATGCGACTCTCGCAGATTGTCATCGACCGCCACTCGCCCTTCGTAGGCAAGACGCTCCCCGAGACCGGTATACGCGACCTCTACAACTGTATGGTAGTAGGCCGTGAGGAAGGCAAGGAGAACCTCTCGATGGTCAGCCCGACCTATCGCTTGCGCCTTGGCGACATAGTATGGATAGTAGGCGAAGAAGCCTCGATTCAGAGTCTGACGCTTGCCAATAGTGGCAGTGTGGAGGCTGTAAAACGCTAAAACAAGCGGTTTGCCTAATAAAAATGGTGGTTTGTTGAATTAATTTGTATGTTGACGTATATGTTTATAACTTTGCAATCGTAAAAAAGAAATAATTGATTAGAGAATTATAACAAGACATACATCAGATTACGTTTCATACACATTAAGCAATGTTATTTTACAAAGACTACAATTATTAAATTTATTAGGTACGTCTGCAGAGGCGGACAATCGTAAATGAATGAATTTTGTTGTTGATTAATAATTCTTTTCGTGAGAAAAGGTATTATACAACGGGACCTGCGTAAGGCCCCGTTTTTTTGTTGGTACAATCCTATTGTCCCATCGGCAAAAATGAGTAACTTTGCAAGTCGAAAACATTAATAACAGGATATAGCAATGAGAATAGGAATAATAGTGGCTATGGACAAGGAGTTTGCACAGTTGCAGACTCTCGCCACAGACAAGGCTGTTGAGACACACGATGGTCGCACGTTTATAAAGGGGCGTATCGGTGCCAACGAGGTGGTGATGCAGCAGTGTGGCATCGGCAAGGTAAACTCTGCCATTGGCGCTGTGGAGATGATAAGCCGTTACAGCCCCGACCTCGTCATTTCGACTGGTGTGGCTGGTGGAGCCGATACTTCGCTCAATGTCACCGACGTAGTGGTGAGCACCGAGTGTTGCTATCACGACGTTTATTGTGGCGACGAGTGCCAGATGGGGCAGGTTATGGGTCAGCCGGCACGCTTTGGCTGTCCTGCCGAACTCGTAGATAAGGCTACTTCGCTCAATTGCGAAACCCATGTGCGCAGCGGTCTCATCGTCAGTGGCGACTGGTTTGTCAATTCACGCGATAAGATGCAGTCGATACTCAATAACTTCCCCGATGCCGAGGCGGTCGACATGGAGAGCTGCTCTATCGCCCAGACGTGCAATATATACAATACGCCGTTCATAAGTTTCCGCATCATCAGCGACATTCCGCTCAAAGACCATAAGGCACAGATGTATTTCGACTTCTGGGAGCGTATGGCTGAAGGCTCGTTCGAGGTGACAAAGGCGTTCCTTGAAAGCATTTAAAGGTAAAAGAGTAAAAAGGTAAAAAAAGGTAAAAGAGTAAAAAAGTAAAAGGGTAAAAAGGCTAAATCATAAATAATATGGAGAAGATACCAAGCTTTACAATCGATCACAACCGTCTGTTGCGCGGTATATACGTTTCGCGCAAGGACAATGTAGGTGGCGACGTTGTCACCACATTCGATATTCGTATGAAGGAGCCCAACCGCGAACCAGCCCTTCACCCAGGCGCCTTGCACACCATTGAGCATCTGGCTGCTACCTATCTGCGCAACGATGCCGAGTGGAAAGACCGCATCGTGTACTGGGGGCCGATGGGATGTCTTACGGGCAACTATCTGCTCATGCGTGGCGACCTTCAGCCTGATGATATAGTGGAATTGATGCAGCGCACATTCCGTTTTGTTGCCGACTTCGATGGTGACATACCGGGTGCAGCACCACAAGACTGTGGCAACTGGCTGTTGCACGACCTGCCTATGGCACGTTGGGAGTCACGCAAGTATTGCGACGAAGTGCTCGACTGTATCAAGCCGGAGAATATGCACTATCCGAGCAAGGCGGAATAACAAAGTCTGCCCACATTTGCCATAAAAGGCAAAAGGCAACAAAAACAACATTATTTTCCCTTCTCTGTAAGAAAGAACAATGCTGTTTTTGTTGCTTCAATCAATAAACTAACTCTATTACTTAATAATCGCGAAAGATTGATTATAATAAGTGGCATTTTGTGAAAATTCCCACAACGTATTTATTCTACAATATCAAACTGATACTATAAAACCTGATAACATTGCACATAATATTACATGTGAAACGGAATTTTCGATAATTCAAGCGTCAGATGAAACAAAAAATGCCTCAAACGAGGCATTTTATATATCCTGCGCGGAGATTGCAGTCTCCTGCGCAGAATTTTGCATTATCTCCTGCGCGGAGATTTGAATTCGAGTGCAAATGTAGAAAGAATTATTGGAAACTGCAAGAGATTTAGTCTTTTTTTCAAAAAAAATTAAAATTTGCATCATCGCCTTATTATTTATCGTCATTCCTTATCTGTTAAACAATGTTTTGTGCGGACACAATGTTGTTATTTTTTGTTTGTAGGTACAATATTGAATTGATTTGTACGTTGTGGATAAGCTACATTTTGCTACATCCTATATTCATTCTGCGCGTATAAATTACATTATTTATATGATATTTAAGATAGAATTACCTAAGGATTTGATGACTGATGGTATTATGCGTGAAGAATATACAATAAGATTGGCAAAGACGTCTGACAGCGTCAATGTCGTACCAACCAATACCGTGTCAAATAGTGAGAATAATGTGTCAATGACACTTGGCTCATTCGTAGAATTGCTTGTCGGACAGCTACGTGCCAACAATAAGGTGCGTGTTCAGGAAACTTATACCGCAGCACTCAATCGTTTTCTAATATTTCGTGGAGGCCACGATATTGCACTCACCGACATCGACAGTGTAATAATTGAGGCTTTCGAGAGTCGTCTGCGCCAAGATGGCCTTACTCTTAACACTATCTCGTTCTATATGAGGGTGTTACGGGCTATTTACAACAAAGCTGTACGTAGATTGTCTATTGCCAACCTACGTCCGTTTGACAATGTCTACACCGGATTTCCGCGCACAGTGAAGCGTGCAGTAGATGCCGGTATCATATCCGTTGTGCTCAATTGTGTACCTAAAAACGCTGAGGAGGCATTGGCTCGCGACCTTTTCCTTTTCAGCTTCTACACCCGTGGCATGTCGTTTGTGGATATTGTCAATCTGCGCAAGAGCGACGTGCGCAACGGACAGCTTGTATATATCCGCCAGAAGACGGGCCAGGAACTGCGTGTGGCTTGGCGCGAAAATATGCAGGCGATTGTCGACAGACACCCTTCGCTCGATGGCGAACATCTTTTGGGCGTGCTCAACAGCCATTTGGATTTGAGCTTGCGTCGTCAGTATCTACAGCAACAAAATAAAGTAAACTATTATCTGCGCCGACTTTCCATAAGATTGGCGCTGCCCAAACCGCTTACCATGTACGTTGCGCGCCACTCGTGGGCTACTATTGCTCGTGGAATGCATATTCCGGTCAGCGTCATAAGCGATAGTCTGGGGCACGACTCTGAAAAAACCACTCAAATCTACCTGAAAAGCATTGATGAAGACATCATCGATCGTACCAACGATATGCTTATGGCTGCGATAGAAAAGGGTGGCAACTCGAATTCAAATCTCCGCGCAGGAGATACAAGAATGGAGTAGCAATTTTAGCATTATGTAACGAATAGCTAAATTGAAAAGAATGTAGACTTAGCGGTTTACACTGCCAGTCAGAGAATGTATATTATATAGTATGGCTAATGAAGAAGAGCATTAGTCGTATTGTTGTATTAACACGTTCGTTTTAAGGCGATTACGTTAGATATTAGATAATTGAGTATTGATAATAGTTTAATTAATTTTTTTAAATCGTATGAACAAAAAGTATTTTAGCGTATTGCTGATGGGTGCTCTTGCTGTAGCATCCGTGGGTACTATTACGTCTTGTAAGGACTACGATGACGATATCAGCGGTCTCCAGACCCAGATCGATCAGTTGTCGGAGGCTATCAAGGACATTCAGGCCCAGATCAAGAACGGTGCAATCCTTACTTCTGTTACTCCGGTAGCTGACGGTATCAAGATTACATTGAACGAGAACGGCCAGTCTAAGGACTATACCATTACCAATGGTAAGGACGGTGTTGCTGGTAAGGACGGTAAGTCTTGGCAAATCGGTGAAAACGGCAACTGGTGGTACAACGACGGTACTGGTTTGAAGGATTCAGGTCTTCCTTCACGTGGCGAAAAGGGCGAGCAGGGCGAAACTGGCGCACCTGGCGCACCTGGCGCACCTGGCGCACCTGGCGAAACTGGTGCTCCGGGTAATCCTGGTCAGAACGGTGCTTACTATGTTCCTAATGCCGAGACCGGATTCTTCGACAAGTATCAGGATGGCAAGAAGGTTGAGTCTACAAACATCAAGTTCTGGGGCGAAGGCACAATCACCGCAACATGGGAGAAGAACGTTCTTACTCTCGTAGGTGTTAAGGATGCTAAGGATGGTAAGGTTGTTATCAACCTCAACTCAGAGCTCCGCTCATTGGTGTTCAGCCCGTCATACTATGTAGACGGTGTTGAGGCTATCAATCTTGCTGCATATAATTATCAGTCATATTATGTAAACGAGGTGAATGCAAATGAAGACTTCTCTAAGGATACTCCTACACAGAAGACTTCAGACAAGCCTGTTTACTATGCTCCTGATATGAACGCTGCTTATTTCTTGAATCCTTCTAACGCAGCCGTTACTGAGGATGCCAAGGATTACAAGTTCCTCGTAAGCAACGCACAGTATGTATCAACACGTGCAGCCAACAATCCTATCTTCACAGTTAAGACTGTTAAGAATAGCAATGGCATGGTTGATGTACATGCAAGATACAACCACGATGAGGCTCTCAAGCAGCTTGACTTGAAGAAAGACCAGAAGAATATGACTCTCGTAGCTCTGCAGTATACAAAGGACGGCGCTGTCGTAACATCTGACTTCGCTACTCTGCGTGCTTCATACTACACAAATGTTCAGATTCTCAATGCTAAGTCAACTAGCAAGCGGAAGATCTCATCACAGTTGTGGGATGGTGCTGCTAAGGCTATTAAGAGCAACTATGGTACTCAAAAGGACAAGACTCCTATCGCTACTGTTAAGTACGACAACGATAAGGGTATCGACCTCCGTGAGTATGTTTGCACATACTGGTGGGATGCTGCTGCTAACAAGGGCAGAATCGTAGAGACTAAGGATGCTACTGAAAAGGCTGTTGAGAATGACGGCTTCAAGTATACATTCGAGCTTGTAGGTTATCATAAGGGCGACAACAAGACTTCTCAGAGTGCTCACGCTGCTATCGCAGCTGACGGCTACACTCTGCGTCCTCAGGTAGTTGACGACAACGGTAATCAGCTTCCTTATGGCGCTGCCCAGAAGCGTTCTACTATCGGTCGTGAGCCGTTGGTACGTGTTGTCCTCAATGATACTGTTAACAACCACATCGTTGCTGTAGGCTATCTGAAGGTACAGATCGTAGAGAATGAGGTTGAGGCTGAACCGACACAGATCACTGTTCCGTTCGCTGATGACACTAAGTTCAATTTGAACTGCGACAACAACAAACCTGCACTTGCTAAGAACATCACTTGGTACGAGATTGAGAACCAGGTTCTCGCTCACGCTGATGTTAACATGTCTAAGAAGGACTTCGAGGATACATACAAGCTCGATGGCGACAACTCATCTGCCTTGGCTCAGTTCGAGGAGAACACTATCGATGCAGCTGCTCTTATAAGTCCTATCGGTAATGTTGCCGTTACTACAGCTGACGTTCAGGGTACTATGACTCAGGTTCTTCAGTGGACTATCACAGGTCAGGAGGCTTACTCTATCTTCAAGAACAAGAACGTTAAGGAGTACTCTACTTACGTACGTTACACCTTGAAGCCTGGTAAGACTGCTACTCACAAGTACATCTACGTTAAGTTCACATGGACTCCTGCTGAAATCAATATCGATCCAGTAACAACGTTCAACAATGTGAACAAGATTGAGAAGTCTTGGTATGCTCAGAACTCACTCGTTGCTGGTACTGGCTATAACGAAATCCACGGCAACGTAGAGCAGATGGGTAAGGTTGACTCAAACGACGAGTTCGTATTCGACATCAAGAACACTCTCGTTGGCAACAAGATTACTCTCGACAAGATGGATGCTCCTTACAATGTTCTTGAGAGCATTGTAAACAATCAGGCTTCATTCAGCTTCGTTGATGGTCACGGCTTCTACGCAAGCGCTGACGGTAAGACTCTCTATGGCAACAAGGCTAAGAAATTCAAAGTTGCTACAATGACAACTTCTGGTGTTGTTAAAATGTCTAAGGATGCTCAGGCTCTTGAATTGCTCAACGCTTACAGTCCTAAGGAGTTGGCCAACGTTCTTACTGCTCGTGTAGCTGTTAAGTCGAAAACTTGCTGGGGTGCTCCTATCGTTGTTAACAACAATGAGTTCGACGTTAAGTTCATCCGTCCTATCTCTGTAGAGGGTGCTTCTGCTGAGTTCACAGATGCTGTTAAGACAACAGCTCAGGTTAAGTTGACATTCACAAACTGGAATGGTTACGACTTCACTGATCCGAACCGTGCATTTGCTACGACTGACTACTTTAAGTACTACAAGGTTACCAAGATTGCTCTTGATACCGACAATGCTACAACTGACCTCAATGGTGGCAACGAGAAACTGAGCGAGGTTACTAAGCATATCCAGCTGAAATACACTGCTCCTACAGGCAAATTCATCGCAGCTGGCAATTATGGTACTTTGACATACAACAACAATGGTACAACAGTAGGTGACTTCACAATCACTATCCCTGCTGAGATCACATACGAGTGGGGTGTACTGAAGACCAACGTTATCGTTAAGGTTAACAAGTCACAGGTTGCAGCAAAGACTGTTAAGAAGTAACGGTTTTTGAACTTTTTCATACAATAACTAATAACGGATGGCAGGCATGGCTGTGAAGCGCGTGCCTGCCTTTTTTCACAATATAAACATTAAGAGACAGCGTTAAGATGAAACACATTTTTAAAAGTCAATATGTTCTTGCAATAGCCGTTGCTATTGTTATGTTTGCTGCCGTTGGCTGTAAACAGAAAAAGCCCGCACCTACTGAGACTGGTTTCGAACTGTCAATGACAAATGCCGACTCAACAGCCGTGGTGCAGCTTGTAGACCAGTTCTTTGGCTATGCCGAGAACGAATGCTATACGGAGGCTGCTGCCATGCTTTTCACTGCACATACTGAGGCTGATTCGCTCTATCTTGAACCGGAACCTCTCAACAATGAGCAACTTGATAAAATGATAAGCAAGCTCAAGGCACTCAAGATAAAGAGTCATCATATCGACTACATCAAGTTCAATGAGACCTATCTCAATGAGGTGAAGTGTACGGTCTTTCTTTCTGAAGAGGTTGAGGGTCCTAATGCTATCCGCACCGTGTTCTACTTTAAGCCGGTCGACTATATGGGAGCTTGGAAACTGTGTGTGATGGATTCTCCTTCGGGCGATCACGCTGTTGTCGATCCAAGCAAGCGCGATTCGGTGACAAACTCTTACGAAGGTGAGGTCCGTGAGAAGAACTTCAAGAAACTTGAGAGTAAGAAATAAACAAGTAAATAAACCACTAAATATCTTAAAGTATGAAATCAATAAAGACATTTTTGGCAGCTTCATTGCTTGCTGCAGGCACAATGACTGCTGCAGCTCAGGCTACTTATACAGACCAGGAAGGCAACGACTATCAGTTTAAGAAGCATCTGTTCCTCGACCTTCAGGCTGGTGGACAGTACACACTCGGCGAAGGCAAGTTCGGCGATATGCTCTCACCAAACTTCCAGATTGGCTTGGGCTATCAGTTCTCGCCCGCTTTCGCAATGCGTCTGCAGGCTAACGGACTTCAGAGCCGTGGCGGATGGTCTGGCTTCCGTGACAAGGTAGGCGACGCCCCCTTCACAGCTAAGTATAAGTTCAACTATGTTGCTCCTGGTGTTGACTTCATGCTCAACCTCAGCAACCTTTTCTGTGGTTGGAACCCCAACCGCGTACTCAACGTTACAGCATTCCTCGGTGCTGGTGTCAATGTGGCATACGGCAACGACGAGGTGCAGGATATCGCTGCCAATCTGCAGAATCTCAACAAGTACAATCTTGAGTATCTCTGGGACGGCACTAAGGCACGTCCGTTTGGTCGTGGCGGTGTAGACGTTTCTATTCGTGTCAGCAAGAACGTAAGCATCATGCTCGAGGGCAATGCCAATGTTCTCACCGACAAGTACAACTCAAAGAAGGCAGGCAATTCCGACTGGTATTTCAATGCTTTGGCTGGTGTGCGCATCAATCTTGGCAAGAGCCATACAAAGCGCCAGAAGCCGCAGCCGGTTGAGGAAACTCCGGCACCAGCTCCAGCACCAGTACAGGAGTATGTAGCTCCCGTAGAGCAGCCTAAGGCTGAGCCAAAGGTAGAGGACATCCGTCGCGACGTATTCTTCCTCATCAACTCTAAGACTATCCGTACTCAGGAGCAGCAGAAGATTCAGGAGATTGTCGACTTCCTCCACAACAATCCTGAGGCTAAGGTAGAGGTGACTGGCTATGCCGATGCCGGCACAGGCAACAATACTATCAACGACCGCCTTGCAAAGCAGCGTGCTCAGGTTGTTACAAAGGCTCTCGTCGAGAAGTATGGCATTGCTAAGGAGCGTATTTCTACAGATTCAAAGGGTGCACGTGTTCAGCCGTTTGCTGAAAACAATAAGAACCGTGTTACTATCATGATAGCAAAGTAGTATGTATGGTTTTCAGAACTTGTGAAAGTTCTATATGGTTTAAAATGTAGGTATAATGTAAAGGGGATGCACCAAGACTTTAATGTCTTGATGCATCCCCCACTTTTTTGTGTTTTTCAGAAACAATCAATATTAACCTATAACCTAACTAAAACCTACTATGTGTAACCTACTAATCTATGTGTAACCTAATAATCAATTCATTCTCAAATGTTCTTACATTATGTATTCTGCAATATATGTACCAACAAAAAAGCGCTGACATTCTGTCGCAATTAATGACAGGATGTCAGCACTCTATATAGGAGGCTATTGCGTCCTCGCCGTAGCCTGAGAATTACATCAGCGTAAGTGTATACAGATAAATCACGGCTGCCGGAATAGCCATCAGCGACGAGTCGAAGCGGTCGAGCATGCCACCGTGTCCTGGCAGAATGTTGCCCGAGTCCTTGATGCCTATGGTGCGCTTGAACAGCGACTCCACGAGGTCGCCCCATGTTCCGAAGAACACGACTACGAGCCCCATACCAATCCACTGTGCTATATTGAGCGATACCTCAGCATTGCCTGTGTGCATGTCAGAGTTCTCGTACATGCCAATCAAGGCTGCTACTACAATTACCAGAATGCCGCCTCCAATACTTCCTTCCCAACTCTTGCCCGGCGACACACGTGGAAACAGCTTGTGCTTGCCGAAGAGCGAACCGCTCAGGTAGGCGCCTGTGTCGTTGGTCCAGAGGAAAATGAACACACTCAGCGGCAGCAGCGATGTATAAACCACACCGTCGGCAGTGCCTCTGAATGCCAGCACGTTGAGCATCGAGAGGGGTAGGGCGATGTACATCTGCGACAGCATGGTGTATGCCCAGTTGTTGATGGGGTTGGGCGCTTTGGTGTACAGCTCCGATATGAACATATACACTACAGTCAGCAGATAGGGGATGAATACTGCCGACGGCACTATGCCCGAACAGAAGCCCGCAACGCCGAAGAACAGATATACACCTGCCACAGTGGCGAGAAAGCGGTTTACCGTCACATTCTCGATGTTGTTTACAATGCCCGTATATTCCCACACGGTCAGTCCGGTAATCAGTGCAAACAATAGTATCATAGCCTCGGGGCGCAGGAAGCATGTCACTACAGCTGCCACGAATATCACGCCTGTAATCGAGCGTACGATGAGGTTTTTCATTTTATCACTCATAGTCTGAAAGAAGTTTGTTTTATTAGTATTTTCTTATTGGCGGTGGAGGCCAAATGCCTCTGCTACTCTTCTTTGTGTTTTGCTGCCTCGTGCTCTTCCTGTGCCTTTCTTACTTCTTCGGGCATGTCCTCAAGCTTGGGCAGATTGTCCTCGATTATCTCTTCCGAGCGGCTCACCCATGGGCGTTTGCCGAATATGCGCTCCACGTCTTCAGCGAATATCACCTCGCGTGTCATAAGCAGTTCAGCCAGCTGGTTGTGTCCCTCGCTGTGCTCCTTGAGTATCTGCTTGGCGCGTGCATACTCGTCGTTGATCATCTTGAGCACCTCGTCGTCCATAATCTTTGCCGTTGTCTCCGAGTAGGGACGCTGGAACTGATACTCCTGCTGGTTGTAATAGCAGATGTTGGGCAGTCGATCGCTCATGCCGGCATAGGCTATCATGCCGTAAGCCGACTTGGTAGCGCGCTCCAGGTCGTTCATTGCACCGGTAGATATGTGTCCGGTGAAGAGTTCCTCAGCGGCACGTCCACCCAGCAATGAGCACATCTCGTCGAGCATTTGCTCCTTGGTAGTGATTTGTCGTTCTTCGGGCAGATACCATGCTGCACCCAGTGCACGTCCGCGCGGCACAATGCTCACCTTGACGAGCGGATTGGCATGCTCGCAGAACCATGACACAGTGGCGTGACCTGCTTCGTGCAGCGCAATGGTGCGCTTCTCGTCGTTGGTCATCACCTTGGTCTTCTTCTCCAGTCCGCCGATGATACGGTCTACAGCGTCGAGGAAGTCCTGCTTGCCCACGCTCTTCTTGTTATGGCGTGCAGCTATAAGGGCAGCCTCGTTGCAGACGTTGGCAATGTCGGCACCCGAGAATCCCGGTGTCTGGCGTGAGAGGAAGTCTATGTCGACAGTATGATCAATCTTCACCTTGCGCAGATGCACGTTGAATATCTCCTTACGCTCGGTAAGGTCGGGCAGGTCGACGCTAATCTGACGGTCGAAACGTCCGGCGCGCAGCAATGCCTTGTCGAGCATGTCGACACGGTTGGTAGCTGCAAGTATGATGACACCGCTATTGGTGCCGAATCCGTCCATCTCTGTAAGCAAAGCGTTGAGCGTGTTCTCGCGCTCATCGTTGCCTCCCATTGACGGGTTCTTGCTACGTGCACGACCCACAGCGTCAATCTCGTCGATGAAGATGATACATGGAGCCTTCTCCTTGGCCTGGCGGAACAGGTCGCGAACACGACTTGCACCTACACCTACGAACATTTCGACGAAGTCCGAACCGCTCATTGAGAAGAAAGGTACGCCGGCCTCGCCAGCCACAGCTTTTGCAAGCAGAGTCTTACCGGTTCCCGGAGGACCTACGAGCAATGCGCCCTTAGGTATCTTACCGCCAAGGTCGGTATATTTCTGAGGTTCCTTCAGGAAGTCGACTATCTCCTGCACCTCCTGCTTGGCACCAGCCTGACCAGCCACATCCTTGAATGTTATGCCCATGTCGTTGCCCTTCTCGTACATCTGTGCTTTCGATTTGCCTACGTTGAAGATGCCGCCTCCGACACTTCCGCCTCCGCCACTCATGCGTCGTATGATAAACATCCAAAGCAGTACGAACAATACTATCGGACCGAATGTGTAGAACAGTGACATCAGTCCGGAGTTGCTGTCCTTCTCATAGCTGTAGTCGGCTATCTTGCCTTTTTGCAGTGCTGCCGACAGATAGGTGTCGACAGCATCGGTCGAACCATAGGTAACGCTCACGAAGGGATCGCGTCCTACTTGCTGACCCGACTGTCCGAACACGTCGCGTATCTTGTCGGGCTTCACGTACATACGCAGCGTACCCTTGTCCTTGTTTATTACTACACTCTTGGCGTAGCCCTTCTGCACATAGGTCATGAACCTGGTGTATGTTGCTTCCTGGCTTGCCGATGGCCCGCCAATGATGGCAGAGCCTCCGTCGGAGAATAACGCCACCAGCAGAACCACGAGTATAATCGTGTATATCCAGTTCATATTGAACCGTGGCATCTTCGGCTGGTTGTCTCCCAGAGGATTTTTTTTGTTGTCCATAATTGTTTGCTCTTAATCGAGATTTGGCACGTTGGTGATGGCAGCATCCTGCCAGAGATTTTCAAGATTGTAGAAATCGCGTGCTTCAGGGATAAATATATGTACGAGTACGTCGCCGTAGTCCATAGCCACCCAGTAAGCCTGAGGCAGGCCCTGTACGTGTATTGGCTTGTCGCCGGCTTCGATGCGTGCTGTCTCCTCTACGGAGTCGGCAATGGCTTCCACCTGCGACGGTGAATTACCCTGGCAGATTACGAAGTAATTGGCTATTGAGCCGTCCAATTCGCGCAAGTCGGCTATTGTTATGTCCTGTCCCTTTTTCTCTTGAATACCTTTAACAATGGCTTCTACAAGTTTGTTCTTAGTTTCCATTCAGATTTCTTTATTGTTTTCTTTATTATATATAATAATGTGTATATACTGCTTGGTTTGTATATTTTTTAGTAATGCAAAGGTACAGTGAATAATCTGAAAAACGGCTGAAAACCTATAAAAACGGCTTTTTATTAGATTTTATTAAAAAAAAACACGAAAAATGTTTGCATTTCAAATTTTATTTGTATCTTTGCACTCGCAATTAGGGAACGAGTTGCGCTGATATTGGGATATGGTGTAATGGTAACACTACAGATTCTGGTCCTGTCATTCTTGGTTCGAGTCCGAGTATCCCAACAAACGAAAAGGTGCAACAAATAGATGTTGCACCTTTTTGCGTTATTAGGCATTTTATGTTAATTGATTATGTATACGCCACCGTTCACAATAAGTGCAGAAGCAATCAATAAGATTGCTGAGATTTCAGGTCTGATAGAGCGTTATGCCATACGACTTGAACAGAAGGATGCTCTGCATCTACGCAAGGTTAACAGAATACGTACAATCCACCGCTCGCTTGCTATAGAAGGTAATAAGCTGACGGAGGGTGAGGTGCGCGACATAATCAACGGCAAAAATATCGTTGCGCCACTTAAGGAAATACAAGAGGTGAAGAATGCCATCAAGACATATGAGATGTATCCATATCTTGATGCTTTTAAGGAAGAAGACTTGCTCAAGGCTCATGCACAGATGATGGAGGCAATCATTGATTATCCTGGTAGATATAGGCATAGTGGCGTAGGTGTGTTTTCAGAACAAGGGCTTGTGCACATGGCACCCCCTGCCGACAGGGTTCCATATCTTATGGGGGATTTGTTTGCTTGGTTAAGGCAAAGCAAAGACCACCTGCTTATACGCTCGTGTGTGTTCCATTACGAGTTTGAGTTTATACATCCTTTTGCTGATGGCAATGGACGTATGGGAAGGTTGTGGCAATCGCTTATTCTGGGCAAGCTGCATCCGTTGTTTGAGCATTTGCCAGTAGAGAATATGGTGTTTTCTAATCAGCAAGCCTACTATGATGCAATAACAGCAAGTACGCAAGCTGCCGATTCTGAACGTATGGTAAGAAAACATATTGCAACACTAAAGTCTGCCGGTATCCTGTCTCGTATGGGAAGTAACAAAAATGGCAAATGGGTTGTTGGTCTTGCCTGATATTTTCATGTATCATGGTGTGGAAAAATCGTCGTATCATGGCATGATATGATTGTTTCAAGTCGTGATACGGTCGTTTCATGCCATGATATGGTTGTTTCAAGCTGTGCTGTTATTGCAGAATACGTTAAGGGAGGAATGCAGATTCGTATGCTGACCGTCTCTTTTGTATATATGTTCCTTCGTTAGTTCTTCGTTCGTCCTTCGTTCATCCTTCGTAGTGAACTCGATCATCCTCCGTAGTGAACTCGATCTACCTTCGTTAACGAAGCGAAGGCATAATGGAGGCATAACGAAGCCATAACGAAGGTGTAACGGAGAAGTATCGGAGAGCGAATGAAGAAGTAACGAAGAAGGAACGAGGAGAATTAACGTCAATGTTAAGGGGTATAGATACTGTATAAATGGTAGAAGACTGAATTTTTTTTAGAAAAAAACAGCTGTTTTATACCAGCAACAGATAATCAATAAGATTTGGGCTCAGGCTGGTATGAAGGCGTTGACAGAGATTGCAGACATCTATCCACGTATGACGAGTATTCACGACAGCAGTCTATTTGACGATAGCTTTGCAGCCTCAATGGAAGGTGTAGACTTCCATTGAGGTCATAATTAGTTAGAATGTTGCCATCACAAAATCAACAATAAGCTCTTTTCTTTTGTCAATTTTAGCCTTGTCCCAAAGATGATCCTGTTCTGTCATATTACGTATTTCCTGTTGCTGGAGTAACTGGGTATAGGTGTTTCGTTTAGCTTCAAAAGAATTGTTTCCGATAGATTCGTTATGATGGCCAGAAAGCAGCAAGTAGTTTCCGAGACAATTTAGATACGACTCTCTAAATTCATCATCGTACGGACAATAGCCACTATTGGCATCTTGATTTTCTGTGTTTGGGGCAATATGCTCACACTGAGATTTCTCCACAGCATCATAACGTTTCAACCCATAGCCAGACTTGCCCTTTTCTATGAGGTGATTCTCATAAAGCCAAAGGATGATTTTGGCAATACCATGTCCTCCATCGAAATTGCCTTCAAGCATACGTTTAAATTCAACGTTGTTCCAATAATCCCACCATCCGTCTGTTGTAGTCTTCATCCATTCTATATGATTGACAACAGCATGAACGTCACTTTCAAATTTCTTGAAGACATCATTCAATCTCCATGTGAGAACAGCGCGTGTACCAATAACTCTGTGACGCAAGAATACAGAGGTTAGAGCCTTGGCTAATAATCTGAAATCGTCATCAGAAACGCCATTGCTATAAGCCTTGATTACAAATGGAAAAATAATAGCAGGCTGGCCGATAATCCACAGTGTGTGTGCCATAATATCCGTTTGCTCGTTGTGGAAGAAAACGGTCATTTGTTCAAAACTATCAGCAAGTGAATGGGTGAAACTGCGAATGAAATTGATGCGTGAATCATCTTTCCCTAATTCTTCATCCACTTTTTGCAAGGCATTGCTTGCATCCAGTCTATTGAAGTACACACGCAAAGTGTATGTGAGTATATCATCCTCATCTATATTGCCTTCTATCTTTGATATAGATTTGTAGATGTGTTCAAAGCGATTCTTTACCTCGCTTATCAACTCTGCTTTCTCATCTTCAGATGTACAATAAAGATGAATATTGTATAGGAACTGCGCTTTGATTATTTCAAGATTGGACGGTTTTTTGCCACGGTTGTTCTGGAAGATAAACATCTGGATGGCTTCAGCCTCGTCCTTTACTGTATGCGTAGTGCAAGTGGCATTTACGACTGCTTCTAATATATCATGCAATGACTCCTCGTCATAGGCATTCAATTGACTAACAAAGTAGTCGTAAGCCGCGACAATACGCTTTTGTGATTCTGTCTCCAACCCATTACGGTCAGTTTTTACTTTATTGATGACATAGTCACGGAACAATTGGTTATCGTAATCAACAGTAGAGAATCTGTAGGTTTGTCCGACTTTCACAAGAGTGCCATAAAGAAAAACGTCATCCTCTGACAAAGCCCCTGCCAACTCTTCCAATCTTCTGTAGATGGCGGAGATGAATATGGTAATAGTGGTCAGACGCTGTTGACCATCAATGATGGCAAAATTGCGACTGCCTTTATCCTCGAACAGAAAATGTCCGAAATAATAACTTGATGCAGTATGGCTCTCTACATAATCCTGCAAGTCCACAAGAAACTGCTTTGTCTGCTTGTCTTCCCAGGAATATGCTCTTTGATAAGTCGGGACAAAAATTTTGTTGCCCGACAGCATTTGATTTATAGTTGTTGAAGCGTCCATAATGAAAACATTCAAAAGTCTATGAGTTTAATTGCAATGGCAGCGCAAGCTTCCGCATCTGCCATTGCATGGTGATGTTTGGTGAGGTCGTATCCACAATATGCGGCAACAGTTTGAAGTTGATGATTGGGAAGTTTGTCCCCCAACAATTTTCTTGAAGCACGGCATGTGCAGTAGAATCTATACCCAGGATACTCCATGTCGTATGCCTCAAATGCAGCCTTCAGGCAACTCTCGTCAAACGGACTGTTGTGGGCAACCAATGGTAAGCCATGGATATGCGGTGCAATTTCTGCCCATACTTCTGGAAAATCCATAGCATCATCAGTGTCCGCATTGGTCATTCCATGCACTTCTGTACACCAGTAAGTGTAGAAATTGGGAGTCGGCTTTATCAGCCGATACAGTTTGTCCGTCACCTTGCCATTGTGCACAACGACCACTCCAACACTGCACACGCTGGAGCGGTGCTGGTTGGCTGTCTCAAAGTCAATTGCTGCAAAACTATTCATATTCGAAAAATCTTTTTCTGTTAGTCAATTGGCAGATGATGGTACAGATTCGGATATCAGTTTTATCCAATGCTGCAGTTTGTCTCCTATGACATTTGGATCTAACGAGCCTGTTTCTTCCAAGTTGATGAAGCAGTCTTCTTGAATTTCGCTGATTCTGTCTGCCAATCCGATTCTATTCAAAGTTTGTTTGAGCAGTTCTCTGTCGTTAGCCCTATTGCCCAACTGAATGATTGCAGATTCCTTACCCTCAATAGGCATGGTATCCATATAGATTTTCCCTTCCGTATCATTCTGGTATTCACAGGCAAGAGTAGACCAATACCAAGTGAACAAATACCAGTCTTTCTGCTTGCCTACAGCCTTCATCCAACGGGTTGTAAGATCATTCTTCATGATGACAGATTGCAGGTATTCCACCTTGTCTATAATATACTTCCGCAGTTCTAAGGAAGATTCAAATTTCTGCAAGAATTCTCCTTGTGGAGTGTCAAAACATAATGGCGGATATTCCCACCATTCTCCATATCTTCTTCGACCTCCATTCTTCCATTTCAGACATTGTGAGAAATTGGAATCGTTCTCATAACTCGCCTCCAAATAGTAATGACCATCATGAAATCCCATGTATATTTCGCCCAGAACACCATCTTCCCTCTTCAGCCACAAAGGACGTTCCTCGGTTATTGGCTCGGGGTTTACTGTCCATCCTGCGTTTTTCCATCTTTCAATAGCTTTTTCCCATAAACTCCCAAGATTGCCTGTACTTTCCTTCTCTATGCTATTTACCTTTGGGTTATTGTCGTCAGCAAGTTCTGGGCTATTTTGAGTTGTTGCTTGCGTTATTAGCGTTGATATATTAGAAAGCAAATTTACATCAACAATGAGATGCTCCTTTGGAGAATCTTCACCCTCATTTGCATTTTGATATGCATCGTCAAATTTCTTGATAGCATAGTCCCTGTCTTCTTTGTCGAATTTTTCAAATTCATCTGGATACAAATCCTGTCTGAATGCTTCTACCACATCAAACAGACTGGCTATTAGTGCTGTCTGCGGAGTATGTTCATCACCTTTGTTTGGACAAGTGCTTTTTATCACGCCATTTACTGCCTCACTTATAGTCTTGATGAATTTAGGGTCACAATGCATGGCTACAAGAGATGTCTGGAATTGAAGCTCCATCTTCTCACTGTCGGTTAAATTTCCGTCTTTTACGGCTTTGTAGAGACTGTTGAGAAAATTCTGATATATTTTCAATTTTTCCTCGAATATTTTAGAATTCCGTTTCAACGTTCCCTCTTTTTGGGTTTGTCCCTGAAGAAGAACCTGTGTTATGGTTGCCGTAATGACAACGCCTAATATTGCAGCCATGATTCTGCCAGGTAACTCTAAGTCCGTAAAAACATTGAAAGCTACCGCAATAGCACATATCATACAAGCAGCAATTGCTGTGTATGTGAAGAATCTTTTGTTTTCCATAAAAGAGCTATTTTTCTGGTGTCATAAAAACAAACTCCCCATTATGACAGTGGAGAGTTTGTTGGTTACTAAATTTTATCTTGCAACACGAGAGCTTATTTTCTTTCCCCAAGCATCGTATGTATCAAGATATGAACCCTTTCTGACAATGAATTGATCAGCGCAGATAGAAACGAAATTGCCGATGAATGTTGGAATTGATTTTATTTTTTTACCTTGCTCATCGTAGGTGTCATAGTAAGAACCTTTCATAACAATGAAAAAACCTGTCACTCCACCCCAGTAGTTCTCCGATGTAGTCAGGAATAGTTTTTGCTTTTTTACCTCGTGCATCGAATATATCATACCAACCGCTTCGATGCTCAATACTTGATATTGCCATATTACATATGTTTTTTGCCAACGGCTACCATATTGGCTTGTATTACAAAAGGTTAGTATATATACATGAAAACGTGGAGCCAATCCTGTCACTCGTTCCACTTGTTAAGGCCTTCGCATTGCCCTGTTCGTCCGAAACGAGCAACGCCGAAAGCCCCACGCCAGTGTAAGTATATAGAAAGCACTCTTGACAATGAACAATAGAATCGTCCGAAGCCAATGAGGGCTGTATATAATACACCCCATGAGGCGTTCCCGTTGCTTTGTTCTTGACAACTTTGCTCGAACTGCCAGATTCTTACTGCGTCAAAACCAAAGCGTACAGTTACGCC
>ERZ779669.522-NODE-522-length-22775-cov-6.809727_pt1 | contig 22775 bp, 24 predicted proteins | sample MGYA00511372_ERZ779669 | MGnify/ENA primary metagenome ERZ779669 (study PRJEB29588, sample SAMEA1967891) | human gut metagenome | biome: human gut; feature: human-associated habitat; material: faeces | place: Denmark | collected 2008/2010 ... | reverse complement strand
ATCGCAGCTAAGGCAGCCGGTGCCGAGTTCATCCCTTACGACTACACCGTGCCTTTGCTCGTCTTCGCAAGCTTCGGCGTTCTCGCCCTCCTCTTCGCCATCTATCTGAAGGCACTCGACAAGAAGAGAGGCTTCGGTCTTGAGCAGCCGAACATCAAGCAGTAAGAATAGGTTGATATGGTGATGTGGTGATATGGTGATATATTGTTATGTTGATATAGGTTGTCTATAAAAACAATGTACGTGAAAATATCCACCATATCTCCCAGAATCGCCACAACCAACTCATTATAAACATAATAAAGGCTGGAAGATATCTCTGTTTTGAGGATATCTTCCAGCCTTTCTTCCAGGTTCAAAGGGTATCTGCCAGCTTATTCTACAACCATTTCTGTTGTAACATAATCATCAGCTGACAATACTATATCGACCATACTATGAGTATAGCTTTAGAAGTGTAGTATAATTTAGTAGCCAGCAGTTTAGAACCATTATTGTCGTCTTTATCTTTTGAGAAATGTAAAGAATAAATAACGTATAGTTCTCATAATGAATAGTACAATAAATGGCATTGCGGTTATAATAGATATAACGGCAAATCCTTCAGATATATAGTAGAATCCTTCAATTCCAGGATATAGCTTGAAGTCAAACATTTCATATTCTTCGTCAGTATAATACACAAACCTATGAAATGTAGAGGTTTCGCAAATAAGAGCATATATCAAATAGCCTAATGCTTGCTGAAATGAGACAGATAAGAGCAATGACAAACCTTTTATTCCGGTTAGGTGCTTTTTGCGCTTTTCCGTGTTCAAGACCCAATAACTGTAATATATCAGGAATACTGCCAATGGAATAAAAGCAAAAAAGAAAAACTCCATAGAGAGACCAATAACATATGGAGTAAATACTAATGATGATAATGCCCAAGACGCAAACCATTTGAGGTATGATTTCTTATATACCTTTTTGGCAATGCGTATTATAAGTCTTTTGTACCAACAACTTACTTTAGATTTGCTATATCTGAGAAAAAGATAAATGGAGACTTGGATAACAGCAATGACCATTACAAGAGCATCAACGCAGATCTTCATATCAAGATAGCGATCATACATTCCTGCGTGAGCATTAACCATAGTGCAGTAACTTAGAATAAGACAAAAAAGCATCAATAGTTTCTTCATTTTCTTCAAACCTCTTACATTTTTCACATGAGGATATAAAAAACTCCGACTATTACTAGTCGGAATTGAAATCTTTTTTATAGTGCCTGTGGGCGCCAAAGCCTCCCATATTCACTTTATCGTTGCAAAGTTAGTCGTTTTTATCGTAAGTTCAAAATGATTTAACTCTTTTGTGAGATAACAATTGCGTCCTCTTACCCTCTCCACAAATACACCGGCGCATTGCTGGCGCCGTCTTTTTGCAGCACGTCGGTGGCGGTGAGACGCCGCAGCCATTTCTTTGCGGCACTATCGCGCAAGCCTGCCACGCGCTGCAGGTCGCGGCGTGTGAGGCAGGTGTGGGTGGCGAAATAGTGGCGGAGGAGCGAGAGAATCTGCTCCTCCGTGTACTGGCGTGAACGTGAGGAGAAGCCGGCACGCTCGAAGCTGACACCGCTGCCTACCTCGCCGAGCAACGAACGCTCGGGACGGAAGCGGATGTTGCGCAGACGGATATAGTCGGCGCGCATCTTGTCGGAGGGCAGGTCGTCGGGAGCGTCGAGACCTACGGAGAGCGAGAAGTTGCCCACGCCTGGAAGGTGGAAGCGTGAGCCACTGGCAAGCGCACGCACCATGTGGTCGCGCAGGGCACTGAACGCTGCGCGCACATCGGCTTTCGTGAGCGAGCAACTTGCCTGGATGTCGTCCTCGAGTGCATGGTCCGACTGCGGTTCGCGCGCAAAGAGGTGCACATACTTCTGTTCCTTACCCTCGCCCTTGGCATTCTTGATGCCGTGAATTTCGTACTTGATACTCATAGTTGTGTTTTTCGTTTAGATTATTAATAATATTGTTGTTTGTGTTTCTGCGCACAAAGTTATAACATTGCGCAAGCGATTGCAAGTGTTTGTCGGGAAAAAGTGCAGCGGAAGTCATCGTGCTCCGAACGGAATCTGATCGGGCGGCGGACGGAATCTGATCGGGTGGCGGTCGCTGTACGGTCGTTGAACATCAGCTACAGCACGACTCGTACTGCGCTTTTAGTATATTTTCACCAAACTTTTACAAACAGAAATGCAGGGGTTTTAGGGATAATCTGTATCTTTGCATCAATAATATACAAGCTATGAAACACAACAGAATCGCGATGATGGCGTTCATCCTCATACAGTTGTTCGTCGGAGCAAGCCAACTGAAGGCGCAGTTCAGAATTGTAGACGAGCAGGACGGCAAGCCGGTAAGCGGAGCGTACGTCTTCAGCAGCAAGGGCACGCTGCTATGTATAAGCGATGCCGACGGAAATGTGAAACTGCAGGAAGGTATGGTGACGATCAGCAACCTCGCCTACGAACCGCTGACGGTTGACGCAGCGAAAGAGAAGGGCACGGTCTGCATGAAGCCGAAGGCATACACGCTGCCGGAAGTGGCGGTGGGCAAAGCGGATCCGCTTCATAGAATGCGACTCGGTGAGTGGCACAAGTGGCGACTCCACCTTCTACAAGTCGCACTATAGGGGAGCATCTGCCGACAGCGCAATCATATACCTCAACTCTCACCGCGAGGGGGTCTACCGCTTCATCATCTACGGCACGAAATACAACCGACCGGCCAGTCTGCTGTTGAACGTGAAGACGCAGCTGTTCGACTGGACGATCTCAAGTCTCAAGCACTCGTGGAGTTCTCTGCTCTCCTACCGACACGTGTACAATTACGACTACCGCCCACTACCAACAAAGGAACCCATTGCTACGGAGGAAATCAACGACTTCGTGACGACAGACGTAAAGACCATGACCAAGGAGGAGGCGAAGGCGGAGATGAAAGACCTGCTGAAGAAGAGCTTTTGGGAGATGTAGACGTGATATATAATTAAAAGTAACAATATAGTATACAAATAAAACCGACCTACTCATGAGAATAACAAAGACTTTGGCAGCTGCGCTGCTATCTCTCGCTTGCTCCACAGCCTGCGCACAGCAGGGCGCATGGAGCGGCGACCTCAACGTGATGGGCACGAAGCTGCCGCTGGTATTCAACTTCTCGGCTGACGGCTGCACGCTCGACTCGCCGGCGCAGGGCGCAAAGGATATTCCGGCGCAGAAGAGCGTGGCGGAGGACGGCACGATAAAGGTGACGGTGGCGATGATCGGCGCTACGTTCGAGGGAAAGATGGAGGGCGACTGCATCAACGGCACGTTCGCGCAGGGCGCGCTGCAGCTGCCGCTCACGCTGAAACGCGGAGCGCAGGAGGTGCGCAGACCGCAAACGCCGGTGGCGCCGTTCCCGTACAAGCAGGAGGAGGTGAGCTTCGAGAACGCCGGCTTCCGCTTCGGCGGTACGCTCTGCACGCCTGCCAACTGCACAAACGATACGCCCATAGTGCTCCTCGTGACGGGTAGCGGACAGCAGAACCGCGATGAGGAGTTGTTCGGACACCGACCGTTCGCCGTGATTGCCGACGCTTTGGCGCGCAACGGCATTGCCTCGCTGCGCTACGACGACCGCGGATGGGGCGACAAGAGCATCGACTTCAGCCGTTTCACCACCGACGACTTCAAGCAGGACGCGGCTGCCGCACTACAACTGCTGCGCCAACGCTTCCACTTTACCCGTGTGGGCATCGTCGGACATAGCGAGGGTGGCACTATCGCTCTGATGCTCGCAGCCGAGGGCAAGGCTGACTTCATCGTGTCACTTGCCGGTATGGCGGCGTCGGGCAGAGAGACCCTTCTGCAGCAGAACCGACTCGTGCTGCAGGAGGCTGGAATGACACCCGACGTTGTGGAGACCTACTGCAAGCCTATCGCCAAGGCGCTCGACGCTCTGGCTGAGGGTAAGGCCGTAGAAGAGATTAGCGATGCCGACGTGCCCAACGAGATGAAGCCGGTGTTCAAGAAGACGCTGCAGCAGGGCAACTCGCCCTACCTGCGCCATTTTCTGACGCTCAACCCTGCGGCGCTTCTGCCGAAGATAAAGTGCCCCGTGCTTGCACTCAATGGCACGAAGGACACGCAGGTGGACTGCACGCAGAACCTTACAACACTTGAGAAGGGGCTCAGCAACTGCCGCCATGACATCAAGAAGGTGGAGGGCGTGAACCATCTCTTCCAGCATTGCAAGACAGGTATCGTCATGGAGTATCAGCAGATTGAGGAAACGATGGCTCCGGAGGTGCTGGAAATAATAACGGAATGGATAAATCGAATTAAGAATTGAGAATTGAGAATTGAGAGTTGAAAATTGAGAGTTGAAAATTGAGAGTTGAGAATTGAGAGTTCTTGCTTAAGCAAGCGGCAAAGCCGAGCGATGATTTGCTTTATTGTTAATGTTCGATGCCTAAGACAGCATCAATTATAGGTAATCATAACTCTCAACTCTCAATTCTCAACTCTCAACTAAAAACTCTCAACTCTCAACTAAAAAAAGTATGAACGAAACACTAAATGTACTTGAAACCCGCCGCAGCGTGCGCGGTTTCGACCCCGAACGAATGCCGTCCGACGAACTCATCAAAGAGGTGGTTCGAGCCGGCGAGTATGCCCCTACGGGCAGAGGAATGCAGTCGCCACGAATGGTGGTAGTGACTAACAAGGCGGTGCGCGACAAGCTCTCGCAACTCAATGCCGAAGTGATGGGCGTAGAGTCTGACCCGTTCTACGGCGCACCGGTGATAATACTCGTGCTCGCCGACCGCTCGCTACCGACGTATATATACGACGGTACGCTCGTGATGGGCAACCTGATGAACGCAGCGCACGCCGTAGGATTGGGCAGCTGCTGGATTCATCGTGCTCACGAGATATTCGACTCCGTAGAGGGTAAGCTGCTGCTCGCCTCATGGGGCATCGAGGGCGACTACGAGGGCATCGGACACGTAGCCTTAGGCTATGCGCTGAAAGAACCCGCAGAAGCGAAACCAAGAAAGGATGATTATACGATTTGGATAAAATAAAAAAAGAGGATGTATCAAAATATCCTCCCACAGATTTCACGAATCTACACAGATGGTTAGGTTGCGGAAGTACCCACGAAATTCACAGAATCCACAGAAAATAAGGATGCTATGGTTAGCCAATCTGTGTAAATCTGTGACATCTGTGGGAGAATATACTCAGCAATCAGTTCTGTGGATTCTGCGAATTCTGTGGGAGGACAATCGGATGCGTGGAATTTTGACACGCCCTCTTATATAATAGTTAGCTAAGCTTATCGTCAGACTCCTCCGACTTCTTCGAAGTAGTCTTGCGAGTTATGGCGCGCTTACGCTTCGGCTTCTCTTCAGCAGCCTCAGGAGTAGCGGTCTTAACGCCAGCCAGTTCAGGGTCGATCATGATACGACCGCAGTATTCGCACACGATAATCTTCTTGTGCATCTTGATGTCGAGCTGACGCTGTGGCGGAATCTTATTGAAGCAGCCACCGCAAGCGTCGCGCTGCACGTAGACGATGCCGAGACCGTTGCGTGCGTTCTTGCGGATGCGCAGGAAGCTTGAGAGCAGACGCGGCTCAATCTTTGTCTCCAGGTCGGCAGCCTTAGCCTTCAGCACTTCCTCCTCCTCACGAGTCTCCTGCATGATCTCCTCAAGCTCGTTGCGCTTCTCGGCGAGAGCCTGCTGGCGGTCGGCGATGAGGTCGTTGGTGTGAGCCAGCTCGCGCTTCTTGTCCTCAACCTTCACGTTAGCCTCCTTAATTTTCTTGTTGCAAAGCTCTATTTCGAGGCTCTGGAACTCGATTTCCTTTGTCAGCGTGTCGTACTCGCGGTTGTTGCGCACCTCGTCGAGCTGCTTCTTGTAGCGCTCTACGCTCTCCTCAGCCTCTGCTATCTCGCCCTGCTTCTGAGCGACAGCCTGCTGGAAGTCTGCGATGTCGCCTTCGATGTGCTCCACACGTGTCTTCAAGCCTGCAATCTCGTCCTCAAGGTCCTGCACCTCAAGAGGCAACTCGCCGCGCAATGCGCGCTTCTCGTCGATAGCCGAGAGAGTGGTCTGAAGCTGGTAGAGGGTCTTCAGTCTTTCCTCTACTGAAATTTCTGATTTCTTTTTTGCCATGGTCTTTGATATTTTTAAAAATACATTATCGGATTGGTACATGTGTCGGCGATGAAACACTTCACGCCCTCACAACTGTTTTCTATTATCTCGCGGAATATCTCGCTCGTGAACTGCTCGCTCTGATAGTGGCCTATCACCGCTATCTGTATCTGCTGCTCGCGTCCGAAATACTCGTGGTAGTGCATCTCGCCCGTCACGAAGGCATCGATGCCGGCGCTCACGGCGTCGTCGAGAAGGAACGATCCTGAGCCGCCGCAGATGGCAACCGTGCGTATAGGGCGACGCAGCAGCTCGTTGGTCTGCACACACTCTACGCCGAACACGCGCTTGAGCATGATGACGAAGTCGTCGGCGGCAAGCGGTTCGGCGAAACTGCCCAAAACGCCCGAACCGTACTCAACGCCGTCCATCTGCTTCGCACTCATAAAGTGCACGTCCTCAAGCCCCATCTTCTCGGCAATCTTATAGTTGACGCCACCCTTCGCATTGTCCATGTTGGTATGGAGCGAGAGGATGACGATGCCCTGCGCAAGAGCCTTCATCACGCAACGCTGCACATAGTCCTCACCGGTGAGGCGCGACAGCTTGCGGAAGATGAGCGGATGGTGCGACACGATGAGGTTGCAGCCCTTCTGGGCAGCCTCGTCGACGATACGTTCAGTAACGTCCAGACACAATAATGCCCCTGATACTTCCGCCTCTGTCAATCCAACTTGCAGGCCAGCATTATCCCAGCTTTCCTGCAAGGGCAGAGGCGCGAAACGTTCAAGGGCTTCAATTACTTTCTTTATTTTCACGCTATTCAGCTTTTATGTATGTCGATAGAATTTCTATTTAGAGGTACAAAGTTACTACTTTTTTGGCAAAGCAATAGCTCTGCAGCCTCTTAATTAGAACATTTTAACGACAAACGTAGGAGGCTACGGCATTAGCTTTCCGCTACGCGCCGCTGACTTTCAGTTCTTGCCGTAGCCTCCTACCGTTACAACTCGACGCTTTCGATGCGCAGTTTGACGAGTCCGGCAGGCACGCGCACTTCCACAACATCGCCAGCCTGCTTGTTGAGCAGCGCCTGTGCTATGGGCGACTTGATGGAAATCTTGCCCTCGGTGAGGTTCGCCTCATGTGGGTTCACCACCATATACTTCATGCTGCGGTTGTTGGCGATATTCGTCAGTTCTATGCGGCTGAGAAGTCCGACACGGTCGGCTTGCAGGCGTGAGCGGTCGATGACGCGCGCGTTCTCAAGCACCTTCTGCTTGAAGCGTATCTGTCCTAACAGTCTGCCCTGCTCGCGCTTGGCAGCATGGTATTCGAAGTTCTCGCTAAGGTCGCCCTTGTCGCGTGCCTCAGCAATGGCATCGCGCACACGCGGCAGTTCTACGAGTTCAAGTTCTCTCAGTTCGGCTACAAGCTTGTCGTAGCCCTCTTGTGACATATATTCCATTATTAGTTTTGAATTTTGAGTTTTGAGTTTTGAATTATTGCCTTTGGCAATTTTGATTTTTGAATTTTGATTTTTGAATTATGCGCTTTGCGCATTTTGAATTTATGAGTTAGGAGTTGTGGTTTGTTAATTGCGAATTCTTAATTCAAAATTGAACAACTCCTAATCGGCGTAGCCGACAATTCAAAATTCAAAACTCAAAACTCAAAAATCACTATATGTTCCAGTCGTCGGGATTGCACGTTGCCTCCACTTTGTCTTCAATCTCATCGGGCAGCGTAGGAAAGAAGTCGATGCCCGTGATGCGCTCCACCTCGTCAACCGAGTTGGCATAGTCGCCCTTCGGTCGGTTGCCGTCACCGTTTTTATATATAAAGCCGATAGCCTTCGGTTCGCCCGTCATGCAGAGCACCACCTTGAAGAAAGCATCTGGCACGGAGACGCGGTTCTTGCCGATAGTCTTCTTGCTGTTCTTGTAGAATATCGGACCGCACACGATGTACAATGCGCCCTCCTGCTTAGCCCACTTGCGGCACGCCTGCTCCATCTCGTTCCAGTCGCCACGGTTCAGCTGCGGCGCCTGCGGACAGACGTTAGTGAAGAGGAACGACTCGTCCATAGCCAGTGCGCTCCACTTGTTGTCGCCAGCCGGGCACATATGTCCGCGGTCGTAGCCAGAGCGCACATAGTCGAAGTCTACAGCGCGCGGCTCGGGCACGTCCGTGTCCTCATGAAACTTCGCGTCGCTACGCTTGCTGCTGCCCGTAAGACGCTTCGGCGTGAGGCACCACGCCACCCAATTGGGCACGCGACGATTGCTGTTATACGACACGGTGTAGCCCGTGCGGCGCAGTATCTGTTCGGGCACCGACTTAAGTCGAGCCGGAATCTCCAAGTCCGTGTATTCGCCGTCAGCAACAGCGGTTGCCGCCGACTTCTTGCCGCCGGAAGCGAGACTACTCTCGCCCACTCCGTCGGTTTCTGTGTTCTCAACTATGCCGATAGCCGCTTTGCTCTCGGCAAGCTTTGCGTCCATGCGCTTCGCCACTTCGCCGCAAGAGCAGAACATTGGCAGAAGACAGCACGCAACAAGTATTGTTCGTATTTTATTCATTTTTGAGTTTTGAGTTTTGAGTTTTGAATTTTGAATTTTGAATTATGCGCTGCGCGCATTTTGAATTGATGAGTTGAGAATTTTGAATTTTGAGTTTTGAATTATGCGCTGCGCGCATTTTGAATTGAGAATTGAGAGTTGAGAGTTGCAAATTCAAAACTCCTAATTGAATAATTCTTAATCGGCGTAGCCGACAATTCAAAATTCAAAACTCAAAATTCAAAACTCAACATTTCCTTCAGACTATCCACACGCCACAGCCGCTCATGCTCATATTCCTCCGTCTTTTCGTGCGCCCAGATGGTGCGGAACGGCACATGCACGGCGTAGGCGCCAATCTGCAGCGCAGGGGCGATGTCGCTACGGAAGCTGTTGCCCACCATAAGCAGTTGGGCTGGCGTCACCTCAAGGTCGGAGCACAGATGGTGATAAGCCTCCTCAGTCTTGTCGCTCACGATGCTCACCACATCGAAGAAAGGCGCAAGCCCCGAACGGCGCAACTTGTTCTCCTGGTCGAGCAGTTCGCCTTTGGTGAACACAGCCAGCCGGTATCGGCGTGCGCCATGTGCGTCGGTCTGGTCGTGCAGATAGCGCAGCGTCTCTTCTACGCCATCAAGCGGTGAGGCGTCGAGGTGAAGCAGACTCTTTCCAAGTTCCACTATGCGTCCGATGATGTCGCCAGTAACAGCACCATGACTCACCCACACCGCATTCTCTACAAGCGAGATAGTGAAAGCCTTGCAGCCGTATCCCATGTCAGCCATGTTAGCCGTCTCGGTAGCGAAGAGCGCCGCCGACACTTCGTCGCTACAGCCCCACGGAGCAAGCAGTCGGCAGTATTCGTGCTCCACCGCCTCGAAGTGGTTCTGCAACTCCCAAAGCGTGTCGTCGGCATCAAACGCAATAGCACGAATACCTCGCAACTTGTCGTGCGAGGTACAGCAATCAGTATTGTTCAGCATTTATTTGGTGTTTTTCATTCGTCCGTAAGCGTCGAGCGAATAGCGACGCGCCACCTTCACAGCCACCACAGTAGCCACTATCGACGAGCAGAACACGCCGAGCAATAGCAGCACGAAGAGCACTACAGCGTCGACAACCGTCGAACCAACCATTATCATTGCCCACATCATTGCCGCTCCGGCGCCTACGGATGTGCCGCCGACCAAAGCGCTTATGCCGCATGCGGCAGCCTGCTGCACAGCACGGCGTGTGAGATAACTCAGTGCCTCATGATGCGTGGCGCCGTTGCCGAGCATATAATAGTAGAACTGGTTGTGATGGCGCAGTCCGGCGTAGTACATCGACATGGAGCGAGCCAGCACATCGGCTGTACCGGTAAGCAGAATGGCGAACACGGGCAGCACGAAACACGCACTGAGAGCCGCCAGCGACGTGATGTTGACGAGCAGCAAGCCAGCACCGGTGAGCATTGTGCCGGCGAAGAGACCAGCCAGAACCGGGATGACATAAGACGTAGAGCGCAGACGTGCCCTCACCTTTACCTCAATAGCCGAGTAGAAGAGCATAGCGATGACGAACAGAACGTCGAACACGAAGCTGTCCCACTCCACAAGCCAATAGACAAACAAGGCTATGACACCCACTTTCAGCGCCATAGAGAAGAAACCTTTCAGCATCTTGCCGAACATATTGACGCCTAAAGTGCCCATCACTACGACGAGTATTATTATGAAAATGACACCAAGTGCCAATGCTATCCAAAGATTTACCATATCTATAATTGTTTCGTTTACAAGTTAACTCTTTTGTTGCACACCGCAAGCAGGTTTTCGTCGGCTGTAGCCACAATCAAGGCTACGCCCTCCGACCGTTTCTGCTTGATATATCCGGCTACGAGCTGACAGCCTGCCTCGTCCTGATGCGACGTAGGATTATCGAGCAACAGCAACTGGCGTTCGAACATGCCGACAAGCACGAGCGACGCACGCTGAGCCACAGCTTCATCCATCTCGTCGAAGCCTTTCTGCATACAATCAGCGTCTACACCGAGAGCCGAAAGCTCGGCAGCGACAGCCTTCGCCGAATAAGCGTAGTCGGCGTTGGATTTAATGGCGAACTGACTCTTCGCCACCTCCTGCACGGTGAGCCCTTCGAAGTCGAGCGTGTCGGGCTGATAGGCTATGAACTGGCGGAAGTAATTGCCGGTGACGGCTGTAACTGGCTCACCGTCGATGCTCACCCAACCCGACTTAAGCGGTCGCAAGCCGAGCATGGCAAACAGCAGAGCCTTCCGAGCCACAACATTGCCCGTGACGGCAACCGCATCGCCCGGACGAGCCACGAACGAAACGCCGCTGAAGAGGGTTTCGCCACCCTTTGTAGCCGTAGCATCCTTAAATTCAAATATCATTGTTGTTTCGCTTTCTGAGTTCATACGAGGTACAAAAGTACAGAAAACAATTGTAAACAGAAAGCGAATAGCCTAAAAAAACGGCATTAGTTTGTAGTTGTCAAAATGAAGAGTTAATTTTGTAGCTGATTAACCGACAGGTTTTTCAGTAGAGAGAACCGAGCTTAATAAGATAAAGAACAGGTTTTAACATTAAAGAGAACCGGTTTTAACATTATACAAATCAAGTAACAATGAGTTTTTCCACACAAGACATAACCCGCCAGTGGGCTTCGCTGCCGGCATCGCAGATTGCGGTCGGCGTGAACGATGCCCTGCATACCAACAGTTCGCTCGTAGTGACGGCTCCTCCAGGCGCCGGCAAGTCGACATTGCTGCCGTTGACTATTCTCTCCTCGCTCGGCGAAGGCGAGAAGATACTAATGCTCGAGCCACGCCGACTGGCTGCGCGACAGATTGCGGAGCGCATGGCGCAGATGCTTGACGAGCAGGTGGGCGAAACCATAGGATACAGAGTCAGGTTCGAGAGTCGGGTGTCGAAACGTACACGCATCGAAGTGCTGACTGAAGGCATTCTGACGCGCATGATTGTAGACGACGCAACGCTCGATGGCGTGAGCGTAGTCATCTTCGACGAGTTTCACGAGCGCAGCATCAACTCCGACCTTGCCCTTGCGATGACTCGTCAGGCGCAGCAGATAATACGCCCCGACCTGAAGGTTGTTATCATGTCGGCAACAATCGACGCCAGCAATATATGTGCGGCATTGCAGGCTCCGCTCATAGAGAGCGAGGGCCGCATGTTCCCCGTAGAACTGCATTATGCCGACGAGGACACCGACCCGCGCGACATTGCCGCAGCAGCAGCCTCAACAACCATCGAGGCGTACAAGAAATATGAAGGCGACATTCTTGTGTTTCTGCCAGGACAGGCAGAGATTGAACGCTGTTATGAACTGCTCAGCAAATCTCAACACTTCACCGCATCACCATCTCAACCCATCACCACCACACCATCTCAACACCTCAACATCTCAGGGGGTGCACTTGTCTCAAGTGCACCAACAACATCTCAACACCTCAACACCACAACATCTCAACATCTCACCATACACCCCCTCTACGGCAACCTCTCGCCTGAAGATCAGCGCCGTGCCATCGCCCCGTCTGCACCCGGCGAGCGCAAGATTGTGATAGCAACACCCATCGCCGAGACATCAATCACGATTGAGGGCGTGCGCGTGGTGATTGACGCAGGACTATGCCGACAAGTAGTGTTCGACGCACGCACCGGACTGAGTCATCTTGAGACCGTGCGCATCAGCATGGACATGGCTACGCAGCGCATGGGACGTGCAGGTCGTGTGGCTGAAGGTGTGTGCTATCGTCTCTGGACGAAAGCGTCGGAGCATCTTATGGCTGAACAACGCAAACCAGAGATTGAAGAAGCCGACCTTGCGCCTATGTTGCTCGACACGGCTGCCTTCGGCGAGAGCGACGCAGAGGCTCTGCCGTGGCTCACTATGCCGCCGCGTGCCGGTGTGTTCAAGGCTAAAGAGCTGCTCACTGCGCTCGGTGCCATCGACGAGAACGGCAATATAACGTCTATCGGAAAGCGCATGGCTACACTACCCTGCCATCCGCGTATCGCAAGAATGATTCTCGCAACAACCAATCTCACCACCTCAACACCTCAGGGGGTGTACTTGTCTCCGCTCGGCTTTTGCCGCTTGCCAGAGCAAGAAGTGCACCAACAACACCTCACCACCTCAACATCTCACCACAACAACACCTCTTTGGCTTGCGACATAGCCGCTCTGCTCGAAGAGAAAGACCCGCTATCCGAGACTGGCGGCACCGACCTCACGCTGCGCCTCTCCGCTCTGCGTGCCGCACGCCGCAAGAAGCAGCTGGGCAAATGGCAGCGTATAGCGAAAATTGCGGCAGAGTATCGTCGCATGGCGCACACCGACGAAGACAACCGCGACCCGGCACAGACGGAGGTAGGACTGCTTGTGGCTTACGCCTATCCTGAGCGCATTGCGCACAGCACGAACAGCATCGGCGGCTATAGACTTGCGAGCGGCGCAAACGTGCAGCTGGACGCCGCCGACCAGCAGTCGGCTCACTCGTGGCTTGCCGTAGCGTCGCTCTACAGTGCGACGGGCACAACGGGCAGAGTGTTTCTCGCCGCACCGATAGCCCCCGATGATCTCGAAAAAGAGTTCGTAAAGGAGGTGGACAACATCGCATGGGACACGAAGCAGGGCTGCGTGGTGATGCAGCGCGAGCAGCGTATAGGCAAGCTCATACTCAGTCAGAAACCGATACACGACGCCGACAAGGAGCGCTTAAAGGGCATAGTGTGCGAGGCGATGAAGAAAGACGGACTGACGATGATGGCGTGGAGCGAGAAAGCCGTGGAGCAGGTGCAGCGGCGTGTGGCGCAGGTGGCGGCGTGGCATCCAGAGATGGCGTTGCCCGACGTGTCGACCGAACACTTGCTGAGCACCGCCGCCGACTGGCTGCCGTTCTATCTCGAAGAAGGCGGACGCGTGAAGACGAGTGTGCAGGAACTGAGAAAGCTGAACCTTGCGGAGATAATATGGAACATTCTGCCGTACGAGGCGCAGCTGGAGGTAGACCGGTTGGCACCGACACACATCGAGGTGCCGACGGGTTCGCACATACGCATCGACTACCGTTCGGGTGCCGAAGCGCCGGTGCTGAGCGTGCGTCTGCAGGAGTGTTTCGGCATGGAGCGCACGCCGTGTGTAGACGACGGCAGACAACCGCTTCTTATGGAACTGCTCTCGCCGGGCTTCAAGCCGGTGCAACTGACGCAAGACCTCGCCAGTTTCTGGCAAGGCACATACTTCGAGGTGCGCAAGGAGCTGAGACGCAGATACCCAAAGCACTACTGGCCCGAAAACCCGCTGGAGGCAGAGGCTGTGAGAGGCGTGAAAAGGAAATGAACTGCTAACATAATAACATAAAAAGAGTTTTAGTACGCCTTGATGCGGTATATCACGCCAAGCTCCACACGGTCTGTGTTATAATCGGTGAGTCCGCAGCGGCGTGTGTAGTCGTACTTGCGACCTGCGTACGAGAGGAACAGGCGGAAGTCCTGCTTCTTCACGGGGAAATACTCCAGACTGCCCACATAGCCATAGCTGCGACGATAGTTGTGCAGATGTTCGTATTCGCTCACAGAGGTTGTGCCGTACATGCACTTCAGCTGAAGGTTCCAAGAGGGCGCAAACTGCCAGTCGGCCTTTGCGGTGAGCGTGTGATACTTCACCTTGCCGAAGTGGAACGTTGAGCCAGATTCGTCGTCGTCGACTATTGCGGGCATTAGTTCGGATGTGGCTATGCCAAGCATATCGAGCTGGTCGAACGCGCCCATATAGTCGAGGTAGCACTGGAATTTTGGCAGGTTGAGCTGCTGACCGAGCGTCACCATGCGACTCAGCTTGCCCTTAGCCAGCGACTGCAAACCGCACGACCAGCGCGTGTTGAGCTTTCCGCCAAACATCGATCCGTTCCAGTTGAGGATGTAGCAGAACGGTGCGCTCGACTTCTTCAACTGCTTATGCGAGATGCCTTCAAAGACGTATGGCAACGCGCCGTATATGTCGGAGAACTTCTTTTGGTATGTGTTGCTCATCTCGAAGGCGAACTCGTGGTTTGACACGGGACGAAAGCTCACCATTACACCAGTCATGAAGTCGCCCATGTGGCTCACGATGTCCGAGTATTCGTAGACGTATATCGGGTTCTCGTCGAACTCGTATCCGCCCCACAGCTGCGCCAACTTGCCCCCGGCTACGGTGACTTTGTCGTTGATGTTGTAGCCCACCATCATGATATCGGTAGCCTCGGCAAAGTTGTCAAAGCTCTGTCCCTTCGCCGACTTGTTCAAACAATGGCGCAGACGGTAGAAGAGCTTGTCGTTGATGGTGCCTTTGAACTCGAGACGTAGCTGGCGGTTGGCAAATCGCGACTCCCACTGGTCGGTACGGCTGTCGTGCTCCGACTTCACCGAGCCGGCGAAGTTGATGTAGATGTTGAAGGCGTCGTGACGTTTCTCGAGCTTAGTGATGCGTTCGGCTATTGACTCGAAGCCCTCGTCGTTGCCGCCCATAAGCGTGTTGTTACCTTGCGCTGAAGCGCCCACCGAAAAGAAGAGTGAAGTTATTGCAAGCAAAAACCGTTTTTTTGTTCTTACGCTAAACATATTAGGTTATTATGAAATGATAAAGATGAGTTGTTAAATAATTTGTTGCTTTATTGAAATGTATTACAAAAGTACAAAAAAATATTGAATAACCTTTCTTTTGCAAAAAACAATCGCTCGTTTCAGATTTTTTCTGTAATTTTACACTCTTAAAAACAATATAAATTGCATTTATACAAAATATGAAAAGCTTACTTATAGAGGACACTACCGTAGACGAGCGCATGCAGATTGTGAAAGAAGCGCTCGGCGGATTCGGCAACTGCGACTGCGAAGGCATCGACATGGACGATATGTACGACGACTATATCTTCGGCAGACGCGAACTGGCTGACATCAACCGCGAGTTCAGTCAGCAGCACGCTGGCGCCGTAAAGGCTGAAGACCGCGAAAAACCTTCGGGATGCGTAATGCACTAAACAGAAAACAACAAAAAACATACAACGAACTATAGGAAAATGGAACTGATACTGAAATACTTCCCTAATCTGAGCGACACTCAGCGCGAGCAGTTCGCTGCATTGAAGGCGCTCTACGAGGACTGGAACAGCAAGATTAACGTCATCTCGCGCAAGGATATGGACAACTTCTACGAGCATCACGTGCTCCACTCGCTCGCCATCGCTCATGAGATTCGCTTCCGCGAAGGCACTAAGGTGCTCGACCTCGGCACGGGCGGCGGCTTCCCTGGCATTCCGCTCGCCATTATGTTCCCAGACTGCCAGTTCAAGCTCATCGACCGCACGGGCAAGAAGATTCGCGTGGTGAACGAGGTGGCGCAGGCTATCGGACTGAAGAACGTGGTGGCTGAACAGCTTTCGGGCGAAGAAGAGAAGGCGCAGTACGACTTCGTGGTGAGTCGCGCCGTGATGCCTCTGCCCGACCTCGTGAAGATAATAAAGAAGAACGTGAACCGCAAGAACCAGCACAACGCGCTGCCTAACGGACTCATCTGCCTTAAGGGCGGCGACCTGCAGGCTGAGACAAAGCCGTTCAAGAACATCGTGAGCCTCACCGAGATTCACGACATGTTCAAGGAGGAGTGGTTCAAGGAGAAGTATCTTATTTACTTACCGCTTTGAAAAGTAAAAGAGTAAAAGAGTAAAAAAGTAGAAAGGTCTACAAAGGTTTAAAGAGGCTTAGAAAAGGCTTAGAAAGGCATAAAGAGGCTTATCCCCAAAAAGAAAAGAAACGATGCTCAATATAGAAACATTCACATGCAACATGCTGCAGGAGAACTGCTATGTTGTAAGCGACGAGACAAAGGAGTGCGTGATTATCGACTGCGGTGCATACACCGAGGCAGAGAAGCTCGCCATAGAGAAATACATCAACGAGAACGAACTGCGCCCCGTACATCTTATCGCTACGCATGGTCACCTCGACCATAACTTCGGCGACGCTTTCATCACCAGCACATACGGATTGCCGCTGGAGCTCGACGCGTCTGACGAGGCTTACGTTCGCGCTGCTGACAAGCAGGCTGCGTTCTTCGGTATAGCTCTCACAGAGCCTATCGCTTCGGACATCAAGCCGTTCACAGCAGGTGCTCACCTCAAGTTCGGTTCGCACGACATCGAGGTGATCGAAACACCGGGACACTCGATGGGCAGCGTGGTGCTCTACATCAAGGACGAGCGCGTAGCCTTCACCGGCGACACTCTCTTCCGCGGTTCTATCGGCAGAACCGACTTCGAAGGCGGCAGTATGCTGATGATTATACAGAGTCTGCGCATGTTCGTGCAGTTCCCCGACGACATCACATTGCTGCCCGGACACGGACCGAAGACAACAATGGGATACGAGTTGGCGCATAATCCGTACTTGGACCGATAAATGAAGGCAGAAAAGATAATTCTCGGCATCGACCCTGGCACGAACGTGATGGGATACGGCGTGCTGCGAGCCGTGGGCAACAAAGCCGAAATGCTGCACATGGGCGTGATAGACTTGCGCAAAGACCACGACCCGTACTTGCGTCTGGGCAAAATTCACCAGCAGGTGACAGCCATTATTGACCGCTTCCTGCCCGACGAGATGGCTATCGAGGCTCCGTTCTTCGGCAAGAACGTGCAGTCGATGCTTAAGCTCGGACGTTCGCAGGGCGTAGCTATCGCAGCTGCCGTAGGGCACAGCGTACCTGTACACGAGTACGCACCGATGAAGATAAAGATGGCGATAACCGGACAAGGTCAGGCTTCGAAGGAGCAGGTGGCGGCGATGTTGCAGCGTCTGCTGCGCATTGACACCGAAGAGATGCCGAAACTGATGGATGCTACCGACGCCTTGGGCGTAGCCTACTGCCACTTCATGCAGCAGGGCAATCCCGTGAGCGACACGCACTATAGCGGTTGGAAAGACTTCATCAACAAGAACCAGGACAAGGTGAGCCGCATCGGTCATTAAGCACGTTATCTATAATAAAATACACGTTTTATATAAATAAACAGAAAGCAAGTATGAAGAAACTGTTTTTAATATTGGCTCTCGTATGTATGTCGGTGGGCGCTTCGGCTCAGGAGATATACAACGAAGTGAAGAGAATAGAGAAAGAGGTGAAGGCTTTCGCCAACGACACCTCTAAAGACCTGGAAGCACGCAAGGTTGCTACCTTCAAATACGACGCCATTTTCTATCTTATCACAAAGGGCAGTCAGGAAGAACGCTTCAGCGAGTACGAACTTGGCGTGCAGACAAACGCTATGATCGAGTTCGTGAACCTCTTCGTGAGTCGTCTTAGCGAGATAAAGAAGGATAAGGATAAGGAGATGCTGAAGGCAAAGTTCCGTACAGCCACAATCAACAACTCGCTCTTCAACGATGTTGATAAAGAAGTGATATACAGCTATGTTGACAACGAGAACTACATAACCCAGTTCTCACTCGACACAGACTGGCCGAAAGCTTTGGCTGAGGTTACGGGCAAGTAATGCTCGGACATCCCGAATATATTAAGGGTGTATCAAAACTCTAAGTTTGCAGTTTTTGATACACCCTTTTTGTTTTATTATACGTCAACGTCCGCCTTCAGGACTTTCTCCGAACAGACGCAACTGACATTCTGTAGTGTTATCTCTTTCCACCATTATATTATTTATTGTACGCGCGTACATTGTTCTTTCGCCCGACTTTGCAGCGATCTTCAATGTGAGTGGCTTGCCGTCGGCGTGTGGAAAGGTATAGAGTTCGTAAACCGACTTGCCTTTGTATGCTGCGGGCTCAACGCTGCATACTTCGGTCTGACGCGAGTTTACATTGCCGCCGCCGGTGGACGGATCGAGCGTACTGCTGCCACCAGTGTAGAAGAACTGGAGCGAGTCTATTTCCTGAGGTGTGGCGTCGTTGATGGCTACACGCAGCTTTGCGACGACACGTCGCAGCGTTATGTCATACGTACAGTTGCCGTTTACGTCGTACTGGCCGTAAAAGCAATAGGTATCGGTGAGCTTGTTCTTCTTGAACTTCACGGTGTTCGGCTTGGAGATGGTAGGCGCATCTTTGCCGTTCTCGGCTACGAACACGAAAGAATACGTACCTTTGGGCACTGCCAGCGCCACTTTTCCGAAGTCTTTGTCGGTGCTTAGCTGCGTAACGGTGCGATAGTTGCAGCGCTCACCGTCGGCATCGAACACCGAAAAGCTCAAGCGCTTGCACACATCTCTCAGCGTCGTAGCCCCTGCACTTGCCGACTCTACGCCGAGAACATTGAAGCGTACGGTGACGGTCTTCGCCTTGTCATCATTGTTGTCCTTGTCGTTCTTGTTGTCAACCACAACATCTTCTGTCTCTTCGCCGTCTTCTGCGAATGGCTTTTCGCAAGAAGCTCCGACAAGCATTACGGCTGCGATGAAGAACCGCACCAAAACATTCTTTATATTCATAGGTTGTAGTTTAAAAGGTTTGTATCAAGGTTGCAAGTGGTAACTATCTTTGCCGTTACCACTTGGGCTTTCTTCCCTTATAGCCGCCCTTCTTGTTGTCGCGACTGTTAGGATTGCTGCGATTGTCGCGAGCATTATAGCCGTTGCGAACGTCTCTGTTGTTACCAGAACGAGCGTCTCTTCCGTTATATCCGTCACGAACATCGCGACCATCGCGAGCGTTGCGGCCCTTGCGAGGTTCGCGTGAGTTGAATTCATCTCTATTGTCGCGGCGTTCGAACTCGGGGCGTCGGTTGTTGCCGAAGTTGCGGCCATGATTAGGCGCTGGCACACCGGCGTAGAGTTTCTGAATGAGGTCTGCCCTACCGATGCGGCGCAGTTCCTGCTCGATAGCTCGGCGCTCCTCGGGTTTGTACCAGAAGAAGAACTGGCGCTGTGCGAGTTTCTCGCGCGGAGTCTTGGCGCTGAACACCGGTTCCAGAGTATAAGGGTCGTAACCCGTATACCAAGTCTCGGTGCTGACAGTCATAGGCGTAGGCGTGAAGTCCTGCACCTGCTCCAGGTGGAAGTCAAGCTGCTTTGTGAGCACCGCAAGTTCTGCCATGTCCTCCTCACGGCAGCCAGGGTGCGAGCTGATGAAGTAAGGAATTATCTGCTGGTTGAGATGCTCCTCACGGTTGATGCGGTCGAAGATGCACTTGAACTCGCCGAAGAGCTTGAACGACGGCTTGCGCATGAGCTTGAGCACCGCATCTGACGTATGCTCTGGTGCCACCTTGAGGCGTCCGCTCACGTGCTTTGTGATAAGTTCGCGTGTGTACTGTCGTGCTACGGCGTTGATGTTCTCGTCCTTGCTGCGATGGAGCAGCAGGTCGTAGCGCACACCGCTACCAATGAAGCTCTTCTTTATGCCGGGCAGAGCGTCGACAGCGTGATATATCTCGAGCAGCTTAGAGTGGTCGGTGTTGAGGTTGGGGCACACCTGCGGATGGATGCACGACGGGCGCTTGCAGACGGCGCAGGCTTTCGGGTTGTTGCCGTGCATGCCGTACATGTTAGCCGACGGACCGCCGAGGTCGGAGAGGTAGCCCTTGAAGTCGGGCATCTCTATCACCTTCTTCACCTCCTCCACGATGCTGCGCTTCGATCGGCATGCAATGAACTTGCCCTGATGCGCAGAGATTGTGCAGAAAGCGCAACCGCCGAAGCATCCGCGATGCATATTGACCGAGAACTTTATCATCTCGTAAGCCGGTATGCGCTTGCCCTTATACTTAGGATGCGGCAGTCGGGTATAAGGCAGGTCGAACGAGCGGTCGAGCTCTTCGGATGTCATAGGCGGATAAGGCGGATTGACAACGGCGTACTTGTTGTCGACAGCCTGCAGCAGTCGCTGTGCGTGCATTTTGTTCGACTCCTCCTCGATATGTCGGAAGTTTTCTGCCTGCGCCTTCTTGTTGCGCAAGCACTCCTCATGGCTGTGCAGCACTATATCGTCGGCGCCAATGCCGTTCGGAACCTCGTCCTCGCGGCAGAGATAAACGGTCTGCGGAATGTCGTGAACGGCGCTGATTGGCAAGCCTTCGGCGAGGTTGCGACAGAGCTCAACGATAGGTTTCTCGCCCATTCCGTAGATAATCATGTCGGCGCCCGAGTCGCAGAGTATGCACTTCTGCAGCGAGTCCTTCCAGTAGTCGTAGTGCGTCAGGCGGCGCAACGACGCCTCGATGCCGCCGAGCACGACGGGCACGTCGGGGAAGAGCTGCTTCAGAATCTTTGTATATACAATGGTAGGATACTCCGGGCGGCAGTCGTGACGACCGTCCGGGCTGTACGCGTCTTCGGAGCGCAGGCGCTTGCCGGCTGTGTATTTGTTCACCATCGAGTCCATGCATCCCGGCGCTATTCCGAAGAACAGATTGGGGCGACCCAGCTTCTTGAAGTCGCGGAAGTCGCCGTGCCAGTCGGGTTGCGGAACGATAGCCACGGTGTAGCCCGCAGCCTCAAGTGTACGACCAATCACTGCGGCGCCAAACGAGGGATGATCCACGTAGGCGTCGGCAGAGAAGAGAATGACGTCGACGGAATCCCATCCACGCAGCTCGATTTCTTTCTTTGTAGTAGGCAGCCAGTCGGTGAGCCTGTATTCTTTCATTGTATATTGTTTTCGTTATTAAATAGCCCGCAGGGAGATTACTGTGCGTTCTCCGCCGGAGCTTCTCCTTCTGCGTTCTGCTCGGTGTGAGCCGCAGCCCACTCGCGGTAGAGCGCAATGAGGTTCTGCAGTCCGAGAGCCTTCATATTGTTGTTGTAAATCACGTCGAGGCAGAGGTCGAGCAGGTTCTTGTCGTTCTCAACGGCGTTCTCCAAGAGCGAGCGCACGTGGAACTTCAGCTTGTCGAGCACCGGCTCGTCTACGAATCCGTTACTGTCTACCAATGCGTCGAGCAGCGAATACTTTCTTATTGTCTCGAGATGGTTATCACTAATCTCCACACTTCTTGTGCCTGAGGCGTTTGCTTGAATTTTATACATGGCAATTCGTTTTTTGGTTATTATTACAAAATTAATTAAAACGGCTGACATAACCAAAACAATTCGTTTTTTTATCGAATGAATATACGATATAGCCTAAAGAGGCTTAATTTATGTAAAAAAAAGCGTCCGATATACCTCCACATATAATAGTTTTATTACTTTTGCAACATAATATAATACGATTATGAAGAAATTTTTGATAATGTCAGTAATGCTCATGGCAAGCGTATGCTTCGCTATGGCTCAGCAGAATCAGGCTTCGATCAAGTTCGACAAGATGATTCACAACTTCGGCACATTCTCTGAGGACCAGCCTACACAGAAGTGCGTGTTCACCTTCACCAACGTAGGTACAGCGCCGCTCATCATCAACCAGGCTGTGGCAAGCTGCGGATGCACCATTCCTTCGTACACCAAGGCTCCTATCAAGCCGGGCGAGAAGGGCGAGATAAAGGTGACATACAACGGCACCGGAGCGTTCCCCGGCCACTTCAAGAAGACTATCACCGTGCGCACCAACGGCGTAACAGAGCTGACACGCCTCTACATCGAGGGCGTGATGAGCGAGAATAAGAAATAAACAGACAAGCATTATAAACCTATACTGGGTGGGGAGAGAAACAGAAAGACGTTCTGCTCCCCACCCTTTTTCATTTAAACACGTACACTTATGATATTCTATTTCTCAGGAACCGGCAACACGAAGTGGGCTGCAAGCAAGACAGCCGAATCGCTCGACGAAGGCGAAATCACTACGGTAGGCAACGGTCTGGTGAACGAAGGAGCCACCTACTGGGTATTTTATGGTAACCGCTATCTGTATGCCCTCAACTATAACCAAGGAGAGGCTGGCACTACCCAGTCGTTTATAATGAATACGGCCGGTGCATTGGAAAAACGCTCGCAAGAGTATTATGTCAACCGTTTTACGACCTATGGCTTTTACGACAATTACATCATGGCC
>ERZ779669.517-NODE-517-length-22934-cov-2.794178_pt1 | contig 22934 bp, 17 predicted proteins | sample MGYA00511372_ERZ779669 | MGnify/ENA primary metagenome ERZ779669 (study PRJEB29588, sample SAMEA1967891) | human gut metagenome | biome: human gut; feature: human-associated habitat; material: faeces | place: Denmark | collected 2008/2010 ... | reverse complement strand
CGCCGACCCTCTGCTTGTAAGGCAGATGCTCTGAACCAGCTGAGCTAAACGCCCTCTTTTCGCATTGAAAAACGTTCAGACTTTTAAGTTTTGCCTGTGTTGTTTCTCGTTTGCGGTTGCAAAGGTACGCACTTTTTTTAATTCGGCAAACATTTGAGGAATTTTTTTTCGATGTTTTTTGGGCATGTATGCTGTGATATTTTTTAAGAATCTAATTCTTATAGGGTTATGAGGCTTGTCTTTTTTATATACAGAAATGTAGAATGGATGGTCTTCCACTTTCTTTTAGGGGGGACATTCGTTTTTGGAGTATTTTATATAACTTTGCCGGCGTTTTTTAAAAATCAAAAGTAATGAAAAAAAAGTTTATTTACGTCGGGGTATTGTGCCTGTGGGCCACAAAAAGCCTCGCCCAACTCAACGTCCAGTTACATTACGACCTGGGTCATGGGATGTATGGCAACGAGATTTCTTCGCGCCAGCATCTGACAGCAACCGTTGAGAATTTCTCTGCCGACAAGTGGGGGAGTACCTATTTTTTTATGGATGCCGATTTCGGTGACAATGTTTTGCGTGGAGCCTATGGCGAGTTTTCCCGGGAAATCCAAACGAAGAAAATGCCGGTGGCATTCCATGTGGAGTACAACGGTGGTTTGAGTTATGGAACCGGAAAGGGAGATGGTTATGCTTTCGGGGATGCCTATCTGACTGGCGTGGCTTACAACTGGAATAGCAAAGACTTTGCCAAGGGATTTTCCGTACAGGCTATGTACAAATACTTAGCCAAGAATGGCCCTTATTGTCATAGCTGGCAGTTGACAGGCGTTTGGCGAAACCGTTTTGCCGGAGGCTTGTGTACGTTCAGCGGTTTTGTCGATTTGTGGTACAATAATACCGTGAACGGGAATCTCATCCTGATGTCGGAACCGCAATTTTGGTTTAATCTGGCTGCGTTGAGAAGGGTAAGTGACGATTTCAAGCTGAGTATTGGTACGGAGGTTGAAATCAGTAATAATTTCGTGTATACGGAAACCGGACAGAACAACCGTTTTTATGCCATACCTACGATTGCATGCAAGTGGGAGTTTTAGACTTTTGAGGCTGAACAGAAGCTTCCGTATGTTGAGGAAGTTTATATAAAATAGGAAAAGGAGGAAGACACATTCCCAAAGTCCTTCCTCCTTTCCTTTTTTTCCGGGTGCTTTATTTTTCTTTCAGCATCTCTTCCATGCGCAGCATTTCGTCCCGGTATTGGGCGGCTTCGATGAAGTCTAATTTCTTTGCCGCTTCCTGCATCAGTTTTCGGCTGCGTTCTATGCTCTTTTCCAATTGGTCGCGCGTCATATATTCCATGATAGGGTCGGCCACAGCCATTCTTTCTTCCGGTTCGATGTAAGCACGGGTTTCCGCATGAGCTTCCGCATTGGCACTGATAAGGTCAGTCATTTTCCGGCCTTTTTTGATTTGTTGCGGAGTGATGCCATGTTCTTCGTTGTATTTAAGTTGCTTTTCGCGCCGACGGTTGGTTTCGTCGATGGTTTTTTGCATACTGTCCGTGATGCGGTCGGCATACATGATAGCCTTGCCATGCACGTTGCGGGCCGCCCGGCCTACGGTTTGTGTGAGCGAGCGGTGCGAACGCAAGAAACCCTCTTTGTCTGCATCCAGGATAGCTACTAAGGAAACTTCCGGAAGGTCCAGTCCCTCGCGGAGTAAGTTCACGCCGACCAACACATCGAAGCGTCCGGCACGTAAATCGTCCATAATTTGCACGCGTTCAAGCGTGTCTACGTCGCTATGGATATAATTTGTGCGGATGTCGTGTTTCATGAAGTAATCGGTGAGTTCCTCCGCCATTCGTTTGGTCAGTGTGGTGACCAGGATTCTCTCGTCTTTCTCGATGCGTTGCTGTATTTCTTCCATCAGGTCGTCCACTTGGTTCAGGCTTGGGCGCACTTCGATGATGGGGTCGAGCAGACCGGTAGGGCGGATAACCTGTTCCACCACGATGCCTTCGCTCTGTTGCAGTTCATAGTCGGCGGGAGTGGCGGATACATAAATGACCTGTCTGGCCAGTTGTTGGAACTCCTCGAATTTCAAAGGGCGGTTGTCCATGGCGGCCGGAAGCCGGAAACCGTATTCCACCAAGTTCTTTTTGCGGGCGCGGTCGCCGCCGTACATGGCATTGATTTGCGGTACGGACACGTGGCTCTCGTCGATAACGATCAGGAAATCCTCGGGGAAGAAGTCCAGCAGGCAATAGGGGCGTGTACCGGCCTCGCGCCCGTCGAAATAACGCGAATAGTTCTCGATACCGCTGCAATGCCCCAATTCGCGTATCATTTCCATATCATACGTGACTCGTTCATATAATCGTTTGGCTTCATACGGCTTTCCTATCTCTTCGAAGTAACTTACTTGTTTGTGCAAGTCGTCTTCTATCTGGTGTATGGCTTTCGCCGTACTTTCTTTTGTGGTCATGAACAAGTTGGCCGGATAGATGCGGTATTCGTCGAAACTCCCCAAACGGAGGCAGCTTACGGGGTCTACCTCTTCTATGGCATCGATCTCATCATCCCAGAATGTCACGCGCAGGAGATTGTCCGAATAGGCCAAGTAAATATCTACCGTATCGCCTTTGACCCGGAAGCACCCGCGTTCCGGATTCAAGTCGTTCCGAGTGTACAGGCTGTCGACCAAGCGGCGGAGGAATACGTTACGGTCCAGCAATTTGCCTCGTTTCAGTTCTATGACATTATCATAAAAAGCCGCCGGATTCCCCATGCCGTAAATACAACTGACGGACGAGACGACTACAACGTCTTTCCGTCCGGACAAGAGGGCAGAAGTGGCCGCCAGCCGTAACTTGTCTATCTCGTCGTTGATGGCCAAATCCTTTTCTATATAGGTGTCGGTGGACGGGATGTAAGCTTCCGGTTGGTAATAGTCATAATACGACACATAATACTCCACGGCATTATGCGGGAAAAAACTTTTGAACTCACCATATAATTGTGCGGCAAGTGTTTTATTGTGGCTGAGAATCAGCGTAGGCTTGTTGATGTTCTGAATCACGTTGGCTATCGTGAAAGTTTTACCCGACCCGGTCACGCCCAACAGCGTTTGGGCCGGTACGCCCTGCAAGACTCCTTCTGTGAGTTGGGCAATGGCTTCCGGCTGGTCTCCGGTAGGAGAGTAATCGGCGGTCAACTCGAATTTAGGCATATTATGGCTTGGATATTTTAAGTTTCTTCAAGCTACAAAAATAGGTATTTTATCCCTAAAAAGCCGTTTCATGTGCTTTTTTTGCATTTAAAAACTTCCTTTCTTTGCAAAATTCGATGCTTTTCCATAATTTTGCAGTTCAATTGTACAATATGAAACGGATTTTTTTATGGCTGTCGGGGGCAATGTTGTTGCTGGCTTCGTGTAATCAGTATAACAACGTGATGAAGACCGCAGATTACGATTATAAGTACGAGGCTGCAAAGGAATACTTTGTCAAGGGGCAATATTCCCGTTCGTCCGTATTGTTGGGAGAGCTTGTCACTTTGATGAAAGGGACTTCGCGAGGAGAGGAATGTCTTTATATGTTGGCGATGTCGGAGTTCTGCGACGGTAATTTCGATGTGGCGCATTCCTATTTTAAGAAATACTATCAGTCTTATCCTAAAGGCGTTTATGTAGAGTATGCCCGTTTTTATGCGGGGCGTTCCCTTTATGAAAGCGTGCCGGACACGCGTTTGGATCAGAGTAGCACGATGGCTGCGGTGAAAGAATTTCAGGATTTTCTGGATTATTATCCCTATACGCATCTGAAAGACCGTACACAGGAGATGATTTTTGCCTTGCAGGACAAGATGGTGGAAAAAGAGTTCGAGGCCGCAAAGCTGTATTACGATTTAGGTTCGTATATGGGCAATTGCTCGTATGGGGGAAGCAATTATGAGGCTTGTATCGTGACGGCTCGCAATGCTTTGTTGGATTATCCATACGCTAGCCCGGAACGTCGTGAGGAGTTTTCCATTATGATATTGCGTGCCAAATATCAACTGGCTCAGCAAAGTGTGGAAGAGAAACGGTTGGAGCGTTATCGTGACACCATAGACGAATATTACGGCTTTATGAACGAATATCCCGAATCTAAATATTTAAAAGACGCGCAGCGGATTTTTGCACAGTCGGAGAAATATGTGAATAAGAAGTCTTAAGGGTAAAAGAAACAAGTAAATCAATTATATAATTATGGATTATAAAAAAACAAATGCGCCTACAAACACAGTGACCCGTGACATTATGGATCTGTGTGACGAAACCGGTAATATCTATGAGAGCGTAGCTATCATTGGCAAGCGTGCGAATCAGATTTCTTTGGACATCAAGAATGAGTTGTCCAAAAAATTGCAGGAGTTCGCCTCTGTAAGTGACAATTTGGATGAAGTATTCGAGAACCGCGAACAGATTGAAATCTCTCGTTTTTATGAGAAACTGCCGAAGCCATCGTTGATTGCCACGCAAGAATTTGTAGAAGGGAAAATATATTTCCGTAATCCGTTGAAGGAGAAAGATACGATAGAATAAGCCGATACTTATTTTTATAATATAGTAGAACTGTATGATCCAAAGAATCCAGTCTGTCTATCTTTTCTTGGTCGCAGTATGTGCGGTGGTATGCTTGTGCATGCCCGTAGGACATTTTCACCAAGACGGTATCGGGGTAGCAGATTTCTATAATTTATGGCTTACGATGGCCGACGGGGCGCGAGTCTTTGCTCCGTGGGCCATGTTTGTACTGTTAGTTTTGGCAGCGTTCACTTCGTTTGCAGCCATATTTTTGTTTAAGCGCCGTATGTTTCAGGTGCGCTTGTCTGTGTTCAGCAGCCTTATCCTGGTGGGCTACTATATCGTGTTCGGGGTTTTCGTTTACGTGTTTAAATCCCGTTATGATGCTGATTTCACCCTTTCCTGGACAGCGGCCTTTCCGGCGGTAGGATTGATATTAGACTATCTGGCTTTCCGGAACATCATGAAGGACGAATTGATCGTCCGTTCGCTAGACCGTTTGAGATAGGGGAAAAGAGGAATAGAATAAAAAGAAAGTGCGTTGGAATGGATTAATTTTAACGCACTTTTTTCGTCCTTTTTTATTTTTTGTTCGAAGTCCGTCGTGTCCGTACGATGTCGAACAGGTAGCTGGCTTTTACCACGATGGTGCCATTGGCCGACCGACCGAACACGTCTTTCTTGCCGTTGCCGAATATATCGCTCAAACCGTAGTAGTAACGGCCTTCCAAAAGGAAATGTCCGATTTTGGTATTGACCTCAAGACCTGCACCGGCTGTGATGCCATATTCAAATTTGTTCTTTACCGGCATGTCGTATTGTTGGTTTACTTGTCCCGGACGGAGGTTCAGGGTTGAGTCGTTGAAAAGCCCACCTTTGTGCCCCTTGTCGCCTAAATAAAAGCCGACTTGCGGACCGGCCACGACGTAAAACAAAGCACCCTTTTGTTCGTAGCCCCAACCCATGCGGGCTAACAACGGGATTTGTATATAGTTGATATCCCGTTTGTAGGTGTCGTCGGACGTTTCTATCAATTCCTCCCATCCCAAATTGGTATAATTGACTTCCAGTTGGATAGAGCACAAGCTTTTAAAATACTTCTCGCAGGTATATCTGGCCGTAAAACCGAAAGTCGGCGCCCCTTTGAATTTTTGTTGGATGGTAGGGTTGAACATGACTTGGTTCAGCGTGTATCCCGCATTGAAACCTATGGCCAGGTCGTTACGCGGTTCACCGATTTGCCCGTACACTTTAGAGGTCCCGATGCAGCAGGCCGCTATCGCGATGAGGAATGCTTTTCTCATTTTTTCAGTCGGATTAGTTCAATGCTGTGGGATGGACTATAGTGGATGAATTCGACTTCACGGTTGATAAAGCCGCTCCAATTACTGATGCGTTGGAAGTCGAAGCGGTGTTGATAAGAAGTCGTGACGATTTGCGAAAGATGCTGGTCGAAAGCTTCTCCATACGTAGATATGCCTTTCAGGAAATAAATAGCCGTGTCGAAACCCAGCATACCGAAACGTGGCCACGACACGAGGGTCGGTGTGTGAAAGGCCTTTTGGTAGGCATTCTCAAATTCGTCGGCGTTACCGTTCAGCGGATTCCTGAAAAAGGAAGAATAGGCGTATGTGTTGAATTGGTAGAAGTTCTCCAGATGATTGCTGGCGTATGTCTGCCATTCCGGATAGCCCACCAGTTTGATTCTGTATTCGGGATTCTTTTTAGTGAACTCTTTCAACTTGGGAAACAATTGGTTCAACAGTTTGATACCGGATGAGTTGGGAATGATGACGTTGTCTTTGTATTGGGTCATTGCTTCCATCCACTTTATTTCGTCATCGTTGAGTTTCAAGCGGTTTGCTTTACTGCCGTTTTGTTGTAACCGTTTTCGGGTGGCATCGATGAATGCAGCCGCATCTTTGTCGTTTTCAGTGCCTTCCAAGAAAATGACGTTGTCTTTTCCGAAGAGTTCCGTGGTCAGCCGGGATGTTTCTGCAAACTGGTATGATTTGGGAGGGTTGATGGCGTAATAGTATGGGTTTTCATATACGTTATCACCGAGAGACGAAAACGGGACTACCAGTTTGATATGATGCTGTTGACAGAATTTGCTAAGTGGGGCTATCTGTTCCGGATACAACGGGCCGATGATGAAATCAAGGTTTGTAATGGGGTGGCTGTTTACGACGGCCTTGATGTCACCTGCGCTTTTGCCGGAATCATAGGCGAAAACATCCACCGACGTACCGGATTTCTTTATCTCTTCTACAGCCATCAGCACTCCCCTGTAGAATTCTATCATTTTATCGTTGTCCGCCGAACCTCCCTTAAAAGGCAGGATGACTCCCATACGTATCAGTTTCTGAGGGGCTGATACGGCTTTCTTCCCCATCAGTTCTTCATTGGTAGGAATGATTTCTTTCGGCTTTTCCGGTTTAGGGAAGGGGATACAGACGAAGTCTCCTTTGCGGAGTTTATAACCAGGCTCATTCATTTCCGGATTTGCCGCTTTCAGTTCGGCTTCTGTCAGATTGAAATCCCGGGCGATGCTGTATAAAGTTTCCTTGCGTTTTACCTTGTGCATTTCCCGGCATCCGGATTGTGCTACCCCTTGCGGTTGGGCGGTCTCCTTCGCCGGGGGCGTGTTCATGGGTGTGGTGGAAGCCGGGATACGGATAACCATTCCCGCTTTGAAGTTTTCGGCCGTAAGTCCCGGATTGGCTTTGCAAATATCGTCGGCACTTACTTGGTAAGTTTTAGTCAGTTTGTAAAGTGTTTCTCCGGCTTGAATCGTATGGAAACGTTTTTCTTGCGTACCGTTTTGCTGTTGCGGAATCGTCAGTGTTTCTCCGGCCTTGATACCTGTAGAGGCCGTCGGGTTCAGCTTGAGGATAGATTCGGGAGACACTTGATAAGTGCGGGCTATGGAATATACCGTTTCTCCTTGTTTAATGGTATGTACGAAAGTTTCCGTCTCCTGCGCACGAGCCGTCAGTTGTAAGGAAAACAGGGCGATTACGACATATATAAATCTTTTCCAGTGTGCCATTTCTTTTTTTCTGATATTGCGGACAAAATTACATAAAAAAAGTGGTTATGTCAACGGGAAACATTATTTTTGCACAAATATTCAGGCATGAAAACTATTTTGAAGTATTTGTTTTTAGGTTTATTCAGTGCTGTTTCTTTTTCGCTTTCGGCACAAACGGCTTATCCTACGGCTAATCCGGCTGCGCGTTATACGACGGCCACGGGCGAAGAGTTGGAAGATGCGTCCGAACCCCAGTCGGCTCCGTTGGCGGGGCATTTTACTTCCAATGTGGAAGATTTAGGGAATTATACGGTACGGTATGAGTGGCGTGTGTATCGCGAAGGACAAGAGAATACTCCGATTATAGACCGTTTCGATGAGAATCTGGAGTACACTTTCACCGAAAGCGGTACGTTTTACGTGCAATTTTATGCCACTTTCGTGCATGGCAACGATACTATCGTGTTTCCCGAAGAGGGGACGGCAGAACCGTTTGTGGTCTCCATCAGCGAGTCTGTTCTGGAAATGCCGAATGCTTTTTCTCCCAACGGAGACGGTTACAATGATATATATAAGGTAAAGGAAGGCTATCAGTCCATCGTCAGCTTCAAAGCTGTCATTTTCAACCGGTGGGGACAGAAATTGTACGCTTGGGATACTCTGGACGGCGGATGGGATGGGAAGTTTCATGGCAAGACCGTCAAAGACGGGGTGTATTTCGTGGTGGTCAATGCACGCGGAGCCGACGGCAAGGAATATAAGATAAGAAAAGATGTGAATGTGCTGACCGGTTATTCGGGGACGGGCACCAATGGAAATGATTAATAGAATGATGGATAACGAAACAGAAAAAATAGAAGTGTTCGGCGCGCGGGTGCACAATCTGAAGAATGTGGATGTGGAACTGCCGCGCAACAGTCTGACGGTGATTACCGGGTTGAGCGGGAGTGGGAAGTCTTCATTGGCTTTCGATACGATATTCGCCGAAGGTCAGCGTCGCTACATAGAAACATTTTCGGCATACGCGCGTAACTTTTTGGGTAACTTGGAGCGTCCGGATGTAGACAAGATTACAGGGTTAAGTCCTGTGATTTCCATCGAACAGAAGACGACCAATAAAAATCCCCGTTCTACAGTAGGGACCACTACCGAAATCTATGATTTCCTGCGTTTGCTGTATGCCCGTGCCGGAGAGGCTTATTCCTATTTGTCGGGCAAGAAGATGGTGCGTTACACCGAAGAGCAGGTGATAGATTTGATTATCAGGGATTACGAGGGGCGGCGCATCTATCTGCTGGCTCCTGTGGTGCGTAACCGTAAGGGACATTACAAAGAACTGTTCGAGACGATACGCCGCAAGGGGTATTTATATGTGTGCGTGGACGGCGAGATTCGCGAGATAGTCCATGGGATGAAACTCGACCGTTATAAGAACCACAGCATAGAAATCGTTGTGGATAAGCTTTGCGTACAGCAGAAGGATGACAAACGGTTGCACGCCAGTGTGGCCACGGCCATGCAACAGGGGGAAGGTCAACTTATGGTTTACGATGCCGAAACAGAGACCGTACGTCATTACAGTAAACGTTTGATGTGCCCCGAAACCGGTTTGTCCTACCGTGACCCGGCTCCTCATAACTTTTCTTTCAACTCTCCGCAGGGGGCTTGTCCGCGGTGCAAAGGATTGGGCTATGTCAGCCTGATAGACATGGATAAAGTGATTCCGGACCGTAACCTTTCGGTGTACGAGGGGGCTATCCAACCTTTGGGGAAGTATAAAAACAGCATGATATTCTGGCAGATAGATGCTTTGTTGGAAAAATACGACGCTGATGTGAAGACACCGGTCAAGGATTTGCCGGAGGAAGCGTTGAACGAAATATTGAACGGCAGCATGGATCGCGTGCGCATCAAGTCTCAGTTGGTGCACACCTCGTCGGATTATTATGTGACCTACGAGGGATTGGTGAAATACATCCAGATGATGCAAGAGAACGAAACTTCGGCTTCGGCACAGAAATGGGCGGAACAGTTCTCCAAGACGGTGACTTGTCCGGAATGTGGAGGACGCCGTTTGAATAAGGAAGCTTTGCATTTCCGTATGGCAGACAAGAACATTGCGGAGTTGTCGGCGATGGATATCGGTGAATTGTATGATTGGATGTTGCACGTGGAGGAACGGCTGACCGACCGGCAGAGAAAGATAGCCCCGGAAATTTTGAAAGAAATCCGTTCGCGCCTGAAGTTCCTTATGGATGTGGGCTTGGATTATCTGTCCTTGAACCGTTCGTCGGTGTCATTATCGGGCGGCGAGAGCCAGCGTATCCGTTTGGCCACGCAGATTGGTTCTCAACTGGTCAATGTCTTGTATATTTTGGACGAACCCAGTATCGGTCTGCACCAACGGGACAACCGTCGGTTGATAAGCTCCCTGAAGGCTTTGCGTGACACGGGAAACACAGTGGTTGTGGTGGAACATGACGAAGAAATGATGGAGAGTGCCGACTATATCATTGATATGGGGCCGAAAGCCGGCAGGTTGGGAGGCGAGGTGGTCTTCCAGGGCACGCCGGAAGAGATGTTGAAGCAAGATACGTTGACTTCACGTTATCTGAACCGTACTTGTTCCATTCAAATCCCCGGGCAGCGCAGGAAGGGCAACGGACACTCTTTGTGGTTGAGGGGCGCACGGGGAAACAATCTGAAGGGTGTGGATGTTGAATTCCCTTTGGGGCAGTTGATTTGCATTACGGGGGTGTCCGGAAGCGGAAAGTCCACGTTGATTAACGATACTTTGCAGCCTATCCTTTCGCAACATTTCTACCGTTCCTTGCGCGATCCTTTGCCTTACGACAAAGTTGAAGGTTTGGAATTTGTAGACAAGGTGGTCAGTGTGGACCAGTCCCCCATCGGGCGTTTGCCGCGTTCCAATCCGGCTACCTATACCGGTGTGTTCAACGATATCCGTGCGCTTTTCGTCAGTCTTCCCGAGGCGAAGATACGAGGTTATAAGCCGGGACGTTTTTCTTTTAATGTGAAGGGCGGACGTTGCGAGGCATGTGGTGGAAACGGATATAAGACCATCGAGATGAATTTCCTTCCGGATGTGTATGTCCCGTGCGAGGTATGCCACGGAAAGCGTTACAACCGTGAGACGCTGGAAGTTCGTTTTAAAGGCAAATCCATAGCCGACGTTTTGGATATGACGATTAACCGTGCAGTGGAGTTCTTCGAGAACCAGCCGGTGATTCTGAATAAAATCAAAGTTTTGCAGGATGTGGGCTTAGGATACATCAAACTGGGGCAGCCCTCTACCACGTTATCGGGTGGCGAAAGCCAACGCATCAAGTTGGCCACGGAACTGTCCAAGCGCGACACGGGGCAAACCATATATATATTGGACGAGCCGACCACCGGATTGCATTTTGAAGACATACGCGTGTTGCTCGGCGTATTGAACCGTCTGGTGGACAAAGGCAACACCGTGATGGTTATCGAACATAACCTGGATGTCATCAAGTCAGCGGACTTCCTCATCGATATGGGACCGGACGGCGGACGTGGCGGCGGCGAGCTTTTGTTCGAGGGTACGCCCGAGGATTTGGTGCGTTATGGGAAAGGTTATACAGCCGCATATTTAAAGGAGGTGCTTTATGGCAAGGCAAAAGATTAACAAGACCAATGTGGCACGCTTGTTGGACAAGGCCAAGGTCGCATACGAATTGATTCCATACGAGGTGGACGAATCGGATTTGAGTGCCGTGCACGTGGCTGCCCAGTTGGGCGAAGATGTGGAACGGGTGTTCAAGACTATCGTGCTGTATGGTGACAAGACCGGTTATTTTGTTTGCGTAGTACCCGGAGAACATGAGATAGACCTGAAGAAAGCGGCCCGTGTGAGCGGCAATAAGAAATGCGAATTGCTGCCGATGAAGGAACTTTTGCCTACGACCGGTTATATCCGGGGCGGATGTTCCCCGATAGGGATGAAGAAACATTTTCCCACTTACGTGCACGAGACGGCAGCACAGTACGATTATGTTTATGTCAGTGCGGGGCAGCGCGGTTTGCAGGTCAAGTTGTCGCCCTGGGATTTGTTGCATGAGGCAAGGGCGGAATATGCCGATTTGATTGCGTTGTGATTGTAGTCAGCGGATGCGCACGGATAGGGTGCTGGCTCCGTATCCGCACCAATAGCCTTTTCCGCCTCGGACATTGGATTCCAAGTCGTTAGTGTAGGGGAAGAACATATTGGAAGACAGGTTGTTCAGGTTGGAGTAACTTTTCCAGAATTCGTAAGCGGCCTGGTCCATACGGCAGAGTTTTACTTGTACCAAGTCGTCCTTTTTGAAATAGGCGGATGCGTTCCTGTCTGCTTCCGTATAGACGGAGGTCCCGCAGTACACGTCGGCCGCCACGTGCGTGGGGATGACTTCATTCGAGAATACCCCCATGAAAGATAAGAGAAAAGCTTTGTCTTTTCCGTGTCTTTTGCTGAACAGTCCATAGTAGTTCCTTTCGTCGGGATTGTCTTCAAAAAAAGCTTTTATATAGAATAAGGTGTCGCTTTCGCTGCGGACGACATGCAGGGAGTCCAGTTCGACGGGTTGGGGGATGGTCGTGACGGCTGTAGCTTTTTTCCCCCGATACTCGGCAGTCAGCGTGTAAGTTTTTCCGGCCTGTCCGGTCATTTTGAATGTCGTGTATTTATAGGGCGGAAAGAAGTCATTGTCATATCCTCCGGTCAGAATCACACTGTCGGTCCCGTCAGAGATGGTTACTTTCCCCCAACGTACGATATAGTTTTCAATATTCTGCATACCGGCGTCTATGGCATGGGTTTCGCCCAATAAGACCACGGGGTAGCCGCCGTCCTCAATCCATCCCTCTACGACTAATTGCGTTTGGAGTTCTGCGTCTTCTTCCTCCATGCAGGCCGTAAGTGTGGCACATGCCAGAAGTATCAGTCCGAGTGTGTATATGCAATATGGTTTCATGACTCAGAAATTTAAAGTATAACCGATGGAAGGCAGCATGCGGCAAAGGGAATACACATGTTTGTAGCCGAAGTTCTCTTCCTGAAAGCCCAAGTAACTGAAAAGGACATTACGCCGGGCATATAAATTATAAATGGAGAGGTTCAGGCTTTGCTCCCTGTGCCCACGGGGAGTGAAACGGTAGGTCAGGGCGATGTCCATGCGGTGGGTGGCAGGAAGGTTGGAGCCGTTGTACTTTCCGTATTCGCTCACCAAATTGTTATTGATGACGTACACGCTTTTGGCTTTGGTGTAGGGCGTGCCACTGGCGTATACGAAATCTCCTCCCAAGCTCCAATGCCGGTTGAACCGGTAGTTGACTACTACGGACAAGTCGTGGCGTCGGTCGAAAGTCGAATTGAACCATTCTGTCGGACTAAGTTCGGGGAAACGGCGTCGGCTGCTTCCTATGGCATAACTGACCCAACCGGAGAGTTTGCCTCTGTTCTTTTTCAGCATGAGATTCAGACCGTAGTTATAGCCTTTCCCATGTATCATATTGTTTTCTATGTGGTAGACCTGCGTGAAGAAATCCAATATGGAACCTGAATATTCGTGCTGATGGCTCAGCTTCTTATAGTAAACTTCCGCACTGATTTCCATCATTCTTTTTTGCGACCGGAAATGATAACCCAAGGCGATGGAATGAGCCTGTTGGGGGCGTACGGAAGGAGACGAAGAGGTCCAATAGTCTACGGGCAACCCACCGTTGGAGACGGACATTTGATGAAGGTATTGGTGGTACAGACCGTAATGTACGGACAAAGTATGGGAGGACGAGGGATGGTAGTGCAGGGTGATGCGCGGGTCTGGCGAAATGAAGCTGCGGCCATGGCTGTGGTAGGATGACAGTCTCAATCCTCCGAGTACCGACCAGGAGGGGTGGAGGGAAATGTCGGCCTGAAGGTAGGCATTGGCTTCGTGGGCATCTTCACGGAATTTGGGTGTTTCGTTTTCGATGAACGAACCGGAGACTTCGAACTGCATGGGACGGAAATGGTAATAGTTGTATTCCACACCGCCGTTCCATTGCAGATTGCCCCGTGTCCATTCCAAACGGGCGGCGTAACCGGCTTGCGTGATTCCGGAAGACAGGTTGAGGGATACGGAACTGATACCCATATCCAATGTGTTGCGGTAGCGGCTGAAAGTGGCGTTTTGTTGGAGGATAAACCGGGAAGAATGGTGTTGCCAGTGCAATGCGGCAGCCGTGTTTTGCCAATTCAGCTTGTTTTCGTCTGCAAAGTCTTCCTGCAACAGATTCATACGGTCTTGTCCGTGATACAGGCTAAGGCGGATTTTGTCGTGCGCTCCGGCTTGTTGCACAAAAGTCAGGTTATAGTCTTGCAGGCCATAGCGGAGTTGCATCTCGTCTATTTCCAACAGGTTGCCGTAGAGCAGGTTCAAATAGCTTCCCCGTCCGGATAAGTAGAGCGTGGAATGCTCGCCGGTCGGGAGCGTCAACGTACCTTCGCTTTCCATAAAACTGACAGTGGCATCAAGATGGACTTTACGGGCTATGGAATCGGTAGGGTAGAAAGAAATTTCTCCGCCCAAACGGTTGGAGAAAGCGGCATCGTGACGGTTCTTGACCAATGCCATGCCGCGGAAGTGGGAGGCGTTGAATACGGAAAACAGGCCTAACAGGTGGGAAGCGTTGAATATCGGTGCCCCGTCCATGTTCAATACGCTTTGGGAAGCTGCACATCCCTGTATGTGGATGCCGGAGGTATAGTCGTTGTTGGTGGCTACTCCCGGAAGAAGTTGCAAGCTGCGTAAGGGGTCTGCACTGCCCAATACATGAGGCATGTCTGCCAGCGACTCCATGTTCCAGTACAAACGTCCGTTCTGGTCGTCCGATAAAATGCGTGGACTGTAAGCCTTCACTTCCACTTCTTCCATTCGTTCGCTTTGCAGGCTGTCTGCGAGCGAGGCACGTAGATTTTGGTGAAGCCCAACGAGCAGGAACAAAGTGCTAATGGTTTTGTACATGCGAGTATGCCGGACACACGTGAAAGCAGGCCGACAACGGATTCCCACGAAGTGGAAACGCGAGTCAGCCTGCCATGGTTAAATTAAAAAAGTATGTTATAAATTCTCGAAGCGCCCGAACAATTCTTCATACGCAGCAATCAGAGATTGGAAACGTGCAACCGTGAAATACTCTCCGAACGTGTAGGTCGTGCCATTTTCGAAGTTCAATACCGGTTCGGCCGACCATTCACCGGAATAATAATAGCTTCCGGGATATGAATAATCGTAATGGACGGCTTGCCATGTCAGAGGTACGGAATAGGTGCTGTTCTTGAAGAACATCGCAGCCTGTACGTATTGGTTGGCGGCATCGACAGCCCTTTGTGTTTCCAATCGGGCAGCCTCTTTTACGCTTTCCAAAGAACCTTCCGCATTTCCTTGGTAGTAATAATAGTACCCGTCATAGTCGAAGGCATCTACCAGCCCGTTGTTGTTGTCGGCAGTGATGTTCAGGCTTATGTCGTCCATGATGTTGCAACCCAGGATTCCGTTTTTCAAGTTGGCGTTTCCGTCGAAATATCCGGATTCGATCAAATCTATGTCAGCCAAATTATGCCCGTTCACGCTGCATGACATGGTAATCAGTCGTTCGTTTCCGCTGTAAAGTTCCGATTTCACGGCAGCCTCGCTGTTATTGTCAAACAAAGAATGGGTGACTTTATAACCGGCATCGGCAGCCTCGAACGTTGCATTTGCGGAATATTGCTTGCCGACATAGTCGCAGGCTTCCGTGTTGACGGTAAGCTGGGCCATGAGTTTGCCGTCGAGTTTTACGGTGCCTGTAAGGGTAGCCGGAATCTTGATGGTTTCGGAATAGGCATTCCCGGTTGCATCTTTACGGACGAATTCAAACTCTTGGCCGCTGCCTTTCACTTCGGCTACACAGTTTTTTCCTTCGTATCTGAACGTATAGATGGCGGAATTCCTCATCGATGCATCGGCAATTTGATCCCACTCTTCCGTAGTTTCGTTCCATTTCCATTCTCCGTGGAGTTGGCTGATTTCGTACACATCGCCGATGGCTCGCTTGGAGGCCAGTGCGGCAATGTCTCCTTGTGCGCTAAGGCGCATGGTGCGCATGAGGCTTCTCCAACCGTAATCCGGACGGTTCGGGTTGTCGGGGAGCATGACTTCGTCATCCTCGTTGAAGAACGTGTTTTCGCAATATTCCAACAGCGAGATGGTTGGTTTGAGGCGTTCCACATCTATCTTTGCGGCCAATGCCTTGCCCACACGGTCTATCTCCTCTTGTGCCTGCTCTACGGTCGTGACGGGGACGTTACCGTTTCCATTTCCACCGCCCGAACCTTCATTTCCGTTGTTGTCATCATCGCTGCACGCCGTTGTCATACACAATGCCGCACCTAAAAATAAAGAATAGAATAGTCTTTTTCTCATTGCTTAGTTGGTTTAAGTGGGAAGTTAACGGTATTTTTCTTGCATGCATACGGGAATGCTTCCCTTCATTTCCTTGAGCATGAATGTACTATTTCGTTTGCAAATATAGTAATTTTAATATAAGAAGAAATATATTCACTCTATTTTATATTATATTAATATATGAGGGTTCCTCTGAATTTCAGTATTTGGATTTCTTTTCTTTTACAACACGGTAGAGGGGTAAGGACATCGCTACACGGTTCTGCGCCAAACGATTTTTTAGTCTCAGCCGATTGATTTTTCAATCACAGCCAATCTTTTTTTCGTTCTGCGGAGATTAATTTGTGTTTTGTTAGTATTTGAAATACAGCTTTTTATAATGCTGATTTTGTGGGACGGCTAAGACCTTTACGTTGTATTTCCAAGAGGAATAAAACCGGACAGACAGAAAAGGGAAAAACAAAAGCCGGTATTTTTCGGCGTACCTCCAAATACCGGCTTTTCCCGCTGTGGGAAGATTTATTTCTTGAGGTTGGCTTTTTCCAATCCGTAACCGTATTGCTTATCGGCGGACTTGAGCAGGAAGGCCACCAACAGGGAGAGAATGGCTATACCGGTGAAAATGCACATGGGGAGGGTATAGTCGTAAAGATTGGTTGTTTTACCGTTTACCACTTCCTGGCCCGTGATGCAATAGTTTTCGAGTACGCTGCCAATGAGAGCCGGGATACCCCATAATCCGATGTTCTGGATGAAAAATATCAGGGCGTATGCCGTACCCAGTTGTTTGACCGGGAATATCTTGGCCACGGAAGGCCACATGGCGGACGGGACGAGGGAGAAGGCGATGCCCAGGATAATCATCAGGATGATGGCTACCCAAGAGGCGTGGATGAAAGGAATGGCATAGATGGCATGCACGCAGATGAGCATAAAAGCTCCCAACATCATAATGGAAGCAGCCTTTCCTCTCCGGTCTATCATTCCGCCGAACACAGGAGTCAGGAACAGCGCGCCCAAAGCAGGAAGGCCCGCAAAGGTACCGGCAATGTCTTCGGATACGTTGTATTTCGTCACCATCAATTCGGTAGCGAATTTCTGGAAGGGGAATACACAAGAATAGAACAGGACACACAGGAGAGCAATGAGCCAGAATCCCGGATTGCTGACTACGGCCACCACATCCTTGAAGGAGAATTTTTCATCATCGCCGCAGGAGGTGTCGATCGTGACCTGGCGGTCGAGCTTGCGGTCCATGAAAGTGAAGCACAGGAAAGAAATCAGTCCGCCGACGAGCAGGATGGCACCGATGAGCAACGGAGTGTCGAGATGCCAGTTCTTGGCTACGGGGATGGCTACTGCGTATGCCACTTGCGAGCCGACGCGGGCCAGGGCGACCTGTACGCACATGGCCAAAGCCATTTCCTTGCCGTGAAACCATTTGGCGATGATTTTTGTCACCGTTATGCCGGCCACTTCGGCACCGACACCGAATACGGAATATCCGGCCGAAGCCATGAAAACATCCAGTTTGTAACCGAACAGCATCTCTTCGGTTCCGCCGAAACGGGTGATGGCAGCGTATTCGCATATCGTGCCGCCTACCATCAGGATGGCGGACAGCATACCTGTGAAGCGGATGCCGAATTTATCCAAAATCAGTCCGCCCCAGATGAGCATGAGCAGGAAGACATTCAGGAAACTGTAGGCTCCCGTGAAGAAGCCGAACTCACCGCTTGTCCAGTGCAGTTCGCCTTCGAGCATGCTTTTGAGCGGAGCCATGATGTCGTTTACGTAGTAAGCGGCCATCATGGTGAAAGCCACAACGAAGAGGGCAGACCAACGTGCCCACGTCTTGTCATTTAATTTTTGATTCGAAGTTTGGTTCATGACGTTTATCGTTTAATTTATTTTTTCAACCAACGGTCCAGCCAGCGGAAGAAAGTGCGCTGCCACAATATGCCGTTTTGGGGTTTCAATACCCAGTGGTTCTCGTCGGGATACAACAAGAGTTCGGCAGGGATGCCGCGCATGACGGCGGCACTGAAAGCCGACTGTCCCTGTGAGCTGAGGATGCGGTAGTCTTTTTCGCCGTGGATGCAAAGGATGGGCGTGTCCCAACGGTCTACGTAGAGGTGGGGACTGGTGGTGAAGGGGTTCACCTTCTGCCCGTCGTTCACCTTTTCCGCGTTGTCCGGGTCGGCACTGATGCCCTTACGCCAAGGGCCTGCGCCGAGGTCCCAGTTGGGAAACCACATTTCTTCCGTTTCGTAATATTGCTGTTGTGTGTTGAAGATGCCGTCGTGCGAGATGAAGCATTTGAAGCGTTTGTCGTGGTGCCCGGCCAGATAGTACACGCTGTAGCCTCCGAAGCTGGCCCCCACGCATCCCAAGCGGTCTTTGTCCGCATACGGTTCTTTGCAAATGTCGTCGATGGCACTCAGGTAGTCTTGCATGCACTGGCCGCTGTAGTCGCCGCTGATTTCTTCCAGCCACTCCATGCCGAAGCCCGGCAGGCCGCGGCGGTTGGGAGCGATGACGATATAGTCGTTGGCAGCCATGATTTGCAGGTTCCAACGGTAGCTCCAGAACTGACTGACGGGGCTTTGCGGGCCTCCTTCGCAGAACAGGAGTACCGGATATTTTTTGGACGGGTCGAAATGAGGCGGGTAAACCACCCAACAGAGTTCCTTCTTGCCGTCCGTGGTAGCGACCCAACGTTCTTTGACTTCACCCATCTTCAGGCGTTCCTGAAAATATTGGTTTTCCCGGGTGAGCTGCCTGACTTCCGCATTTTTCTTCTTTTTAAAGGAAAGGCTGTAGATGTCATCCGGCGCACTGATGCTGTGGCGGGTGACGATGAGGTTTTTACCGCATAAGGCCAGTCCGGCACCATAGTCGAAATCCCCCGTGGTCAGCGGTCTCACTTCGCCTTTGAGGTTGGTGGAGTGTACCATGCTACGTGCCTGCCATACGCCGGTGAAATAGAACGAGCGGCTGTCGGCTGCCCAACAGAATCCGTCTACTCCGGATTGGAAAGCTTCCGTAACGTAAGTTTTTGCACCCGTCTTCAGGTCCAGGACGCACAGTCGGGTACGGTCGCTTTCGTAACCGTTGCGCGCCATGCTGAGCCACGCCACATATTTCCCGTCGGGAGAATAAGCCGGGTTCGTGTCGTAGCCCACGTTACAATCCCGGTCCAGATGGTTTATGGTTTGGTGTTCCATAGAACGCGACGGGTCTATTTCAGGCTCTTTGTAGTCGGCCGGTTTGCATAGGTTCTCGGTTTGTCCGGTCGCCGTATCGTAGCGGTAGATGTCGCTGTCCGTACTGATAGCGTAGTCCCGGCCTGTCTTTTTGCGACTGGTGTACACGATATAACGGCTGTCGGGACTCCAGTTGAACTGTTCGCTGCCTCCGAACGGTAACATCGGGCATTCAAACGGTTCGCCGTTCAGGAGGTCGATGCCGTCACCCGTCCGTCCGTCTTGGACATCCGCCACGAAGATGTGGGGGATGGTGGTCACGTAACGGTCCCAATGTTTGTAGTTGAGGTCGGTGATGACCATACCGCTGGATAATGGCAGGTCGTCGTATTTTTTCTCGATAGAAGTATAAGTGTCTACGGAATGGACGATGATGACTTTTTTCCCGTCGGGGGAAAACTTGTATCCTTCCACGTCCTTATGGCAGAAACTGACTTGACGGCGTGACGTGCCGTCCAAAGCCATTTCCCATATCTGGCTGCTTCCGCTTTTACCGCTCAGGAAGGTGATTTTTTGTCCGTCCGGAGTGAAAGCCGGTTCGCTTTCGTTGTCGGCCGTGGTGGTAAGCAGGGTAGGGTTCGCGCCGTCGGCATCCATCAGGTAAAGGACGGTATGGCTCTTGTTCTGCTGTACGCTGTAATAGCTGACGGTGTACACAATCTTTTGGGCATCCGGAGAGACGGCGAAAGTTCCGATCCGTCCCATGGCCCATAATGCCTCGGGAGTGAGGCGGTCTCCGGTAAGTGTAATCTGGTTTTTTCCGATGATTTGTCCGTCGTTGGCTCCGGATACCGGACTGGTGGAAGCCAAGGTAAGGGCTGCGGTCATAACATGAATGAGATTCATAATAGATGTGAGCTAAAAAAATGAATCATTCCGGACGGTTGCGGATAGCCCGGAATGATTCTTTTGGATATATTGTTATTTTTTGTTTTGAGCTTGTTTCTTTTTCTGTTCTTCCAAGATGGCTTGCTGCTGTTTTTGCAGTGCTTCCAACCGTGCGGCCATTCCCGACATCTTTTTGTTAGGGTTGGCTTTATTAGCTTGGTAGTTGGCTTCGAGCTTAGCCAAAAGCTTCTTGTCATCGGTGGTCTTGCGTAGGAACCACATGATAAGAATACTAGTCAGACCGGAAAGGAAATAGTAATAGTTCAATCCGGACGAGTAGTTGTTGAACATGAAGAAGAAGGCTACAGGCATGATATACATCATATACTGCATGAACTTCATTTGCTGTGCTTGTTCGCCGGTCATGCTGTTCTGCTGCTGGCGCATGCTGATCCAAGTGTTGACGATATTGGTCAGGCAGAACAACAAGCAGAAAATGCTGAGGTGGTCTCCGATAAGCCAGATGGACTTGTCCCATCGTATTACGTCATCGTATGCCGAAAGGTCGGAAGCCCAAAGGAAACTTTCTCCGCGCAATTCGATGGCGTTCGGAACGAAGTTGAACAAAGCGATCCAGATAGGCATCTGTAACAGCATCGGCAAGCATCCGCCCATCGGGCTGACCCCGTACTGGCTATAAAGCTGCATGGTTTCCTGCTGCTTCTTCATGGCGTCTTCCGGTTTCGGATATTTGGCGTTAAGCTCGTCAATCTTCGGTTTCAGCACACGCATCTTGGCAGAAGACAAGTAAGACTTGCGTGTGGTGGGGTAGACCAGTACTTTCACCAATATCGTGAGCAACAACAAGACAATACCCATTGACAGTCCCAGACTGCTCAACCAATCGAAAATGTATATGATGAAGAAACGGTTGATCCACTTGAAGAGCGGCCAGCCCAGATAAACAAGGTCCTCCAATTCCAAGTCTTTGTCACTGGCACTGAGTTTGTTCGTGTGTTGCAATAGATGGTAATTGTTCGGAGCGAACAGCATCTGCATTTGAGTAGGGGTCTTTCCGCTGGGATCGAAGAACGTTTTCATGTCGGCCTCGTAATCTTTCAGGTAACCGCTGGCTTTTTGCTGCGGCGTGCTGCTGAGGTGGGCTTCTGTGAAATCCTGATGTGCTATCAATACACAACTGAAAAACTGGTTCTTGAAAGCGACCCAGTCTAAGGGTTCTGCGATCTTTTCGGATTCGGCACTGGTTTCGCTCAGATAATCCGTTCCCTCATTCTTTATTTTATACGTCAGGGAAGAATAACGGCTTTCGAAATCGAAGCCTTTTTCTTGTTGGCGTGCCATTTCATTCCATGCGATGTCCAGAGTTTTCATAGACGGAGCGAAGATATTGCCCAAACCGTTGGCCTGGATGGTAAAGTCGACCATGTAGGAATGGGGCAACAACTTGTAATCGAAATCCAGTGTGCCTCCTGTGGAAGCCTGGAGACGCATGGTGAGGGTCGTGTCGCTGACGTTGATTGGGGTGAAAAAGAGGTCGCCGGAGTTGATGTTCTCCGTCTTCCCACCCAACATGAATTGCATGCGTACGTCTTTTTCGTCGAACAGCGTCACCGGGCCGCCCTGTTGGTTCTTATATTCTTTGAGTTCAACCTTTTGGACGGTTCCCCCACGTGTGTTGAACGTTAATTTAATCAGTTCGTTTTCCAATACGACGTTTTGTGCTTCTCCTCTCCTGTGGGCGTAAAACAATGACGTCGTGTCTAAAGCTACTTGTGCCTGATGCGCTATTTCAGCCTCTTCCTTGGCTTCTTGTGCCATCTGTGCCTTTTGTTGAGCCACGGTAGCGATAGAGTCCTGTCGGCGTTGGGCTTCCATTTCCGCTTCGCTCGGGCGACTGAAATAACTGAATCCGATAAGTACTGCCGCAATGAGGATAAATCCTGTAAGCGTGTTTTTGTCCATATTCTTATTTATTTGTCTTTAGATTGCTTTTTGGTGCTCAATGAATTCTCAATGGCTGCCTTTACGAATGAAAGGAACAATGGATGCGGTTTGAGTACCGTACTGCTGTATTCCGGATGGAATTGTGTACCGATGTACCATTTCAATGTCGGGATTTCCACGATCTCCACCAAGTTGCTGTCGGGGTTGGTGCCGACGCATTGCATGCCGGCCTTTTCATACTCCTTAATATATTGGTTGTTGAACTCGTAGCGGTGACGGTGGCGTTCGGAAATCTGCTTTTGTCCGTATGCCTCAAAAGTCTTACTGCCTTCACGTACATCACAATCATAGGCCCCCAGACGCATTGTACCTCCCATTTGGGTGATATTTTTCTGTTCTTCCATGATGTCGATGACATTGTGCGGAGTCTTTTCATCCATTTCGCGGCTGTTGGCATCTACGTATCCTAATACGTTACGTGCAAATTCGATAACCATCATTTGCATGCCGAGACAAATACCGAACGTCGGAATATCGTGGGTGCGGGTGTATTCGGCTGCAATGATTTTACCTTCGGTGCCCCGTTGCCCGAACCCCGGACAGATAACCACTCCCGCCATACCTTTCAGTTGCTCTTCCACGTTTTCATGGGTCAGTTTTTCGCTATTGACGAAATGTGTCTTGACTTTATAGTCATTGTAGGTTCCGGCATGTGCGAGTGACTCTAAAATACTCTTATATGCGTCTTGCAAATCATATTTGCCAACCAGGGCGATCTCCACACTGCCCTGTGGATGCTTGGCACGGTGGACCACGGTGGCCCACTCC
>ERZ779669.492-NODE-492-length-23457-cov-16.756346_pt1 | contig 23457 bp, 10 predicted proteins | sample MGYA00511372_ERZ779669 | MGnify/ENA primary metagenome ERZ779669 (study PRJEB29588, sample SAMEA1967891) | human gut metagenome | biome: human gut; feature: human-associated habitat; material: faeces | place: Denmark | collected 2008/2010 ... | reverse complement strand
GGCACGGCAATGACGAACGCTATGCCCACGTACAGCAGGAAAGTGCGTATCAACCGCCGCCGCACCTGGTCGCTCGTAGAGCCGAACACCTTGCGTATGGCTATCTCCCTTGCCCTCTGCTGGATGAAGTAAGTCGACATTGCGACAAGCCCGAGGAGCGATATTACTATCGCGACGAAGGCGAAGAGCGCCACGATTTTGGTCGTGCGGATTTCCTCCTGGAACACTTCCTCTATCTGTTTGTCGACAAACGGAGATGACGACTCGTCAATTTCCTCGTGGAATACATCTTTATACATGTCCTTGATTTTGGCGTATGCCTCTATCGGATCGCCCTCAACCTGCACCGTAACGGTCCACGGCATGGTGACGTTCTTGGTCACGAGGATAAGGATTGCCCGCTGTTCGGCCAGTATCGAGCCGAGGCGTATGTCGTTGATGACGCCCCCGTACTGCGGCTTTTCCGGGAAACGGTAGAATTGGCTGCCGTCATACCTGTCGCTAAGATGCGTGTCAGTGGGCTTCATGTGAAACGCTTTCAGGGCCAGGTCGTTAAGATACAGGATGCTGTCGCCCTTTGCGTGCAGGTCGGTTTTCAGCGTAATGCCGTAGATTTTCATAAATTCCGGCGTCGTGATGAACAGCTGGAACGACGTAAAATCATTGTCCCCGTCCAGTTGTATGGTGTTGTTATTGCCTCCGTCGGTTGGCGTTCCCATAGACGGAGCTGCCGCCTTGACTTCCGGCATGGCGCGTAACTTATCGAGGAACACGTCCAACTTGTTGCTCGCGAATGCCCTGCCGCCAGATATCGTGAGGTTGTTCACTGTCTTGAAGCCTAACGGAGCCTTCACCAGATGCAGCATCTGGAACGACATTATGAGGGCGCAGGCCAGCATGGTTATGGTTATCACGTTCTGCACCGTTATGAAAACGCGCGAGAAGAACATCTTTGTCTGCTTTGTAAACGTGCCGCGCACCACCTCGATAGGCTTCACCTTAGAGAGTATCGTGGCGGGAAGCACGCCGGCGATGAGGCTCGCCACGATGACGAAAGCAGCCAGCACGGCCAGTCCCAAGGGACTGAACAGCGGGGCAAGGCTTATCTTCGTGTCGAGCAGACGGCCTATATAGGGCGCAAATACGTAGGCAAGGGCGGTGGCGATGACGAGCGACAGCAGGCACATTACTAACGATTCGCCGAACATGTTGGTGCCGACGCCCGCCTTTGTGCAGCCGAAGAGGCGGCGCGTGGCCATCTCCCGGGCGCGGTAACCGCTTTGGGCTACGGTCAGGTTGATGTAGTTCATTATCGAGAAGAGCAGGATTACCACCGCTACGGCTGCCAGAATGCTTACCAACTTGAAGTTGCCTAAGTGCAGATAGTACAGGTTATCGCAGCCCGAGAAGTACAGCTTGTCGAGCGGAATGAGCACGGGGCTAACCTGGGTGTAACCATCTTCCGGCCCGGGCCAGAACGTCGGGAAGAACTTTTGCACGTCTTTCTCCTTTTGCATGAAGTCCGTTCCCTTGCGTACTTGCACGAAAGCCATTGTTGAGCCGATGGCTATTGACATCGGGAAGTTTTCGTCTGAGTAAGCGTTACCCATCAGATTGCAATAAGAGAAGTCCACGATGGCGCACACGTCCTTGCCGATTATCGTGCCGTCGAAGTCCTGCACCACGCCCGTTACGCGGAAGTGGAGCGAGTCTTCGGTCATTATCGGCCGACCGATAACGTCGTCAGTGCCGAACATCCGGCGCGCGAAGCTCTCCGTCAGCACGATGTTGTTCCTTTGGTTGAGGCACGTCTTGCGGTCGCCGCGCAGCAGTTTGAAGTCGAACATCGAGAAAAACGTCGAGTCGCTCATCAGCACATCGGGGTTTAGTATGTCCCCGCGGTCGAGCAGGCGCAGTCTGCCGCAAGTGAATCCGCAGGTCTGTTCAATCTCTGGATATTGCTTTTTCATGTACCGCAGCACCGCGTGGTGGCTGCCGGCTCTTGGTTTCGGTTCGTCCTTCAGTTTCAATCCGACGGCGTAAATGCGGTCGGCCTTGCTGTGCTGGCGGTCTACGCTGAACTCCTGCCACGTGTAAAGGCCGATTATAATGACGAACATCAGACTCACGGCGAGGCCGAACACGTTGACCGCCGTGTATGCTTTGTTCCTTGAAAGGAACGTGAAGTAGCTCTTTAAGTTGAAGTTTGGCATGATAATATGGGGTTTATAAGCCCCCTCCTAACCTCCCCGAGGGGAGGAATTGGGTTGCTTGTGTTTATTAATTAATTATATTTATTTTCAGTTTTACATCTCTTCTCCTCCCCTCGGGGATGTCGGGAGGGCTGCTTTGTAATCGTTTGATAATCAATGTGTTACGAATGGTGTTGCAAAAGGCCGTCTTTTGGTCTCTAAAAGGTGGCCTTTTACCGCCCAAAAGGCCACCTTTTGCAACGCGAAAGGCCATCTTTTAGCCCCCTCCTGATTTCAAGAGTAGCCCCCACCTAACCTCCCCGAGGGAAGAAACAGGTTTGCATTGTTGTTTTAATGTCATTTGATTGCTGTTTTTATTGTTCTACATTTGTTTTTCTCCTCCCCTCGGGGAGGTTGGGAGGGGGCTTCTTTTTTGCTGTTTTTATTGTTCTACATTTGTCTTTCCTCTCCCCTCGGGGAGGCCGGGAGAGGGCTTTTTGGCATCACTCCAGCACGAGTATCTCGTTGTCTTTGTAGCTTTCGTAGCCGCTGACTATTACCTTTTCGCCGGGTTCGAGTCCTTCCAGCACCTCGTAATACTGCGGGTTCTGGCGGCCGATACGTATCTTGCGGCGGTAAGCCTTGCGGCCTTCCTTGTCGAGAACAAATATCCACGAGCCGCCCGTTACGCTGTAGAACGTGCCTTTGGGGATGATTATTGCCTTCTTGGCCTCGCCCAATTGCAGGTCGACGTAGTACGTCTGGCCCGTCCGTATGTTCTTAGGGCGCTCGCCACGGAACACGAAATCAATCTTGAAACGTCCCTCGCGAACCTCGGGATACACCTTGCGCACTCGCAAACGGTACTTTCTGCCGTTCTGTTCAAACGTTGCCTGAAGGCCCGTATGCACCCGGTCGATGTAATGCTCGTCAACCTGCGCCTCCACCTTGTAGTCGCTCAGGTCGTTGATAACGCCGATCTTCTGCCCCGGCGATATGCTCTGGCCCAGCTCTACGTCAAGAAGTCCTATCTCGCCGTCGATGGTCGAGCGCACGTCGAGCTTCGCCTTGCGCTGCCGCACCAGCTCAACATTCTTGCGCATCGAGGCCAGGTCGCCCGTCATCTGCGCCACTTGCGAGCGGTTCAGCTCGTTAGTCTTCTTCAGCCGCTGCTGTATCAGCTCCTCTTTCTGCACCGCCAGCTCGTAGTCTTCTTTCGCCTTGAGGTACTCTTCGCGTGAGTTCAGCTCCTCCTTTTGCAGAGCTGCCTGGTGTTTGTATGCCCTACGCTTGGTCTGCACGTCCATCTTGAGCTGCAAAGCCTCGTTGCGGTTGTTCAGGTTGTCCTGCTCCATTGATAACTGCGTGCTCCTCAGCATGTTCTGTTTCTCGGCAAGCTCGCTCTCGGCGTTGAGTATTTCGAGGTCGAGGTTAGAGTTGTTAAGGCGCACTATGACGTCGCCCTTCTTCACGTGGACGCCCTCTTCAACAGTCTTTTCAAGCACAACGCCGCCCTCTTCGGGTGAAATCTGCACCACCTGGATAGGAACCACGCTGCCGTCTACGCTCACGTAGTCGTCAAACTGCGCGTTCTCTACCGTCCCGATGTTAAGTCCGCGGCGGTCAACGCGCAGCGTCGACGAGAAGTTTGACGTCGCCAGCCACACCAATATTACTATTACGAGCAGTCCGCCGCCCGCCCACGGCCAGTATTTCCGCGGCAGGATGTATTTCTTTTTCTTCAGTTCAATGTCCATAACGGTTCGTTGTTTATGTAGTAGTTGACTAATTTCTGCCTTATTGCCACGAGCATACGCATCTGCAGCAGCGTGATCTGGCTCTCCAGGTAGGTCTGTGCCGACTCGTGAAGGTCGAATGTCGACAGCATACCTTCCTCGTACTTGCGGTACGAAAGGCGGTAGGCCAGCGAGTCTGCGGCCGTCTTCTTCATCATCTGCCGCAGCTCCTTGGCATATCCCTCGTAGTCTATTATCGCCTGGGTGGCGTCGTCGTGCAGCTGTCGTTTGGCGTCAATGACGTCAAGTTGGGCCAGCCGGTAGCTGGTCTTTGCCTGCTTTACCGAGCGCCATGTGCTTGGAGAGAAGATGGGAATGCTCAGCGTCAGCGTGACGTATTCGCCCAGGTTGTTGCGCATTTGCGAGCGGAACGGCTCTATGGCAAGGTCTGATGACATGTTCTTGTAGTAGCTTGTCGACACGCCGCCGCCCAGATACAGCGACGGCAGCAGCGCCGCCCGCTGTATCTTCCAGTCAAGACGCGCCTTCTCGGCGTCGGCCTCGGCCATCACTATGCCAGGCTTCGAGTTTACCGCCTGTTCGCTGACGGTAAGTCCGAAGGGCAGGGTGGGGGTGAGCGCTGCTATCGAGCAGTCTATCGAGAGAGTATCTTCCGTGGGGTAGTTCATGGCCGACTTCAGCGAGAGCAGCGCCGTGCGGGCGAGGTTCTGCTGGTGGAGCAGGTTGTAGTCGTCCTCCGCCACCTGGCTCTCCATCTGCACAACGTCGGGCCGGCTCTTCTCGCCAAGCTCGTAAAGGCGACGCGTTTTCCTGAGCAGCGCCTGCGAGTCGTCGAGCTTACGGCGCATGAGCTTTATCGACTTGATGGCATACGCCGCGTCGATAAACTTCTGCATTACGTCTATCGCCTTGTCGTCGCGCGCCTTCTGCACGGCCGTTGCCGACGTGTTTTTGGCCAGTCTGGCCTTGCGAAAGGCGTTCCACGTCTGTCCGCCGTCGAATATCGGCAGCGACGCGCTTAGCGAATAGTTGTTGTTAAACGTCGTTACATTATTATATGTATTGGTCTCAGGGTCTATGTTACGTCCCCAGTTGTACTGTCCGCCCACCTGTGCCGACACGCTGGGCAGGAAGTTGAGCAGCGACGTGCGGTAGTCGGTGAGCGCCTGCCGCTGCTCAATCTTCTGCCGCCCGACCTCTGTCGAATGTTCCACGGCGTAGCTGATACACTGCCGCATGGACCATTCCGCCTGGGCGAATCCCGCAGTCGGAACTGCGAGGGCTGTTAAAATTATGGCAATTCGTCTGTTCATACGCCTTATATATAGCCAAAACCGTGCCAAAACAGCTATATCGTTGATTATCAATGTGATAGCGTTTTGTCGCCATCAGGCTACTGTCTAATTATTAGACAGTGGCTGTCTAATAATTGGACAGTGACCTGATGTTTGCCCGTATCCGTTCGTAGTCATCGCCGTATCAATTATTCGGGTTTGCGAAAGACCGTCTTTTGCCTTGCGGTTTGCCGTCTTTTACGCGCTGAAAGACGGCCTTTTATGCTGCAAAAGGCCATCTTTTGCAATGCTAAGGGTAACATCTTGATAGTCAACGGGTTATGGATGTGTCAAAAATTAGGGGTAAGGATGCCTATAGAAAGGGCGTCGAAGACGTCCAACCATGCTTAACTGCTGGTGGAGCGGAGCGTAACCTGCAGCAATATAAGCCAAGAGTAATGGGCCTCGAAGAGGTCCAACGACCGCCATAGTTCGACCCCTTCGAGGCCGATATAAGTAGTACGATGCTACCGCAGGTGACGTTCGCTACGCTCACTCCCCCAGCGGTTAAGCATGGTTGGACGTCTCCGACGCCCTATTAAATAACCAGGACATCATAATACGTTTTACTTTTTATCAACATCCGCAAACATCTGCACTACCGTTAATCGTGCATAAACAGTCAAGGCATTTGTCTTTAACTCCTTAGTGAGCGGAGCGAACGGTAACTACTTTAACTCCTTTAACTACTAAATGAATGTTCGTTGTGTGAACATTCATTTACTTTTTACTTGTTAATTTTTAATTGCGAGCTTGCTACCCCTCTAAAATTGTCCAAAAAATAGACACTCGCTTGCATTTCTCGGCATAACGGATTAATTTTGCATTACGATGAAACAAGGAACAATTCTTGTGGTTGACGACAACCGCAACATACTGGCGACGGTGAAAATGCTGCTCGAAGACTACTTCGAGACAATCGTAGCCATTGCCAGTCCCGACAATATACCTGCCCGCCTGCGTGAGGACAGGCCCGACGTTGTGCTGCTCGATATGAACTTCCGCAGCGGAATGAACAGCGGCAACGAGGGACTTTACTGGCTGAGGCAGGTTAAGAAGCTCAGACCACAGGCCCAGGTGGTGCTCTTTACGGCCTATGCCGACATCCAGCTGGCCGTGACGGGACTCAAGGAAGGCGCCGCCGACTTTGTCGTGAAGCCGTTTGACAATGCCAAGCTCGTGGCCGCCCTGACCGACGCCTACCGCAAGACTGCCGGCACAAAGACCGCCGTCAAGGCTGGCGGAAGCGGTATGTTCTGGGGCCAGTCGCCGTGCATGCAGGAGCTGAAAGCCATGGTCGAGAAGGTGGCGGCTACCGATGCCAACATCCTTATAACGGGCGAGAACGGCACGGGAAAGGAAGTTCTTACCAACGAGATACACCGTCTGTCGCTGCGGCGTGACAGGCGCCTGGTCACGATAGACATGGGCGCGGTGGCCGAGACGCTGTTTGAGAGCGAGCTGTTCGGCTACGTCAAGGGCGCGTTTACCGACGCCAAGGCCGACAAGGAAGGTATGTTCGAACTGGCGGAGGGCGGCACCCTTTTCCTCGACGAAATCGGCAATCTCGGCTACTCGTTGCAGGCCAAACTGCTTACTGCCCTGCAGCGGCGTAGCATTGTGCGTGTGGGCGGCAGTCGCCAGATACCCATCGACGTGCGGCTGGTCTGCGCCACCAACCGCGACCTGCGCCGGATGGTGGCCTCGGGAGAGTTTCGTGAAGACCTGCTGTACCGTATCAACACCATACACCTGCACCTGCCGCCGCTGCGCGAGCGGCGTGAGGACATTCCGGCGCTGGCCCGTATGTTTCTCGACCGCTACGTTACGATGTACAACAAGCCGCGCATGGACTTCACGCCGGCGGCCGAACGCAAGATTGCCGGTCTGCCGTGGTACGGAAACATACGTGAGCTGCAACACTCGGTAGAGAAGGCCGTTATCCTGGGTGACGGCCGTATGATAGACGAACAGGACATCGACGGCAACACGGCGGCCGCGGAAAAGCCGCTCGACGAGGTGCAGACCATTGACGAAATGGAGCGCAGGCTAATAGAAAAGACCCTGCGCGAGTGTGAAGGCAACATGTCGCTGGTGGCCTCGAGGCTTGGTGTCTCACGGCAGACGCTGTACAATAAGATTAAGAAGTATGGACTTTAGCGTAATCATCCTGTCCGTCGCGGTAGTCGTTCTGGCCTTGTGCTGCCTTTATCTGAGGCGGCGCTATAAGGGCACGGTGCGCAAGGTAGCGTTCATGTTCAACGCCCTTGACAACGGAGACTATACCTTCCACTTTCCCGAAAGTGGCCGCACCGACGACGACAAGCTGCTTAACGCCTCGCTGAACAGGGTGAAGGACATACTGCGGCACGCCCGCGACGAGCAGATTGAGCGTGAGAAGTACTTTGAGCTGATACTCGACTCGGTGGATACGGGCATACTCGTGGTTGACGACAGCCGTGGGGTGGTGCTCCGCAGCAACCGTGCCGCGCTGAGGTTGTTGCAGAGAGACGTGATAACCCACCTTGACCAGGTGAAGGAAAGCATGAAAAACCTGTCGTCGCGCGAGACATATACCGAGCTGCGTGGCCGCAAGGTGAGGATTGTAGCGCTGAGCGACATCAAGGGCGAGCTGGCTAACCAGGAGACAGACTCGTGGGTTAAGCTGATACGTGTGCTCACGCATGAGATAATGAACACAGTTACGCCCATCGTGTCGTTAAGCGAGACGCTGCTCGAAAGACCCGAGGGCGAGCGGCGCGAGGGCCTTAACGTAATCAACCGGACAAGCAAGGAGCTTATACGTTTCGTTGAGAACTACCGTAAATTCACGCACGTGCCTACGCCGGTGCCCAAGCTGTTTTACGTCAAACCGTTCCTTGAGCGCATGTCGCGCCTGTCCGAACCGTTGTTCAGTCGTGGCTGCTCTATTATAATAAAGGTAGAACCTGACGACCTTCTGGTGTATGCCGACGAGGGCTTGATAAGCCGGGTGGTGTCCAACTTGCTGAAAAACGCCGCCGAGGCTGTGGGCGAAGGCGGCCATATATGGCTAAACGCATACACCGGCGAGGGCGATACCGTGATAATAGACGTAGTCGACGACGGCGACATCATACCTGACGACGTGGCCGCCCACATCTTCATACCGTTCTTTACTACGAAAAAGGAGGGCAGCGGCATAGGCCTGTCTATCTCCCGTCAGATAATGCGCGTAAGCAACGGATTCATCTCTCTCGTAACCGACAAGCATAGCGGGCTTACCACTTTCAGGCTTATTTTCAACTGACTGACGGCGGTAGCGTTTCCGAAAGGCCGTCTTTTAGTTTGTAAAAGACCGTTTTTTGCCTTGCGAAAGGCGGCCTTTTAGCGCCCGTTTGATGGCCTTTTGTAATGCGGTAGGTTTCAACCGCCATTGCGTACGGAAAACGGTTATGTTTTTGCAGGATATGGTATTGGTGTAAACAAAGTAATAACACTCAAGTGTTTTGTCAACTGAAAATTTTTTAAATTTTATAATTTGTTGATTATTAAGTGGTTATGTAGTTCCTAACCGCTAAAATTCCATGTCGCTTTAAACTTTCGTTACGTTAGTTAGGGATTTTTAACCGGGGGGGGTAAATTTTGTGATTAAATTTTTATAAATTTGTTCCCATCAATAAAAACACAATTAATTAATAGCGTAATTAATTCTCAAGTATGTCTTAGTATATTGTTATTACCAAAACGATAAGGGCATATACAACAAAAACAGACTAATACTTACGGCAGCAAGACTGGAATATGACAAACGCCGGCATGCCGATCAAAATACAAATTAAAATAACCAACGCATTATTGCATGCCGTGGTCTCGGAACGGAAGCATCCTCGGGCTTATCGTGTGACGGATGGATAGTTGACTTAACGACTTTTTCATTTTACCGCATAGTTGTGAAAGGGATTTCCTCTTCTTGATAATCGGGGTATAGTAGCAGTAAATGAAATATTAAATCCAATATATTATGACAAGGAAGTTACTTATATGCGCGGTTCTGGCGATGTCGGCCCTGACGGCGGCATACGGCCAGAAAATCGCTCTTAAGACCAATGCTTTATATTGGGCGACCACTACGCCTAATATAGGTGTTGAGGCATCTGTCGGCAAGAAACATACCGTACAGCTCTTTTACGGCCTCAATCCGTGGAAGCAGTCGGGCGGCGACCAGTCCAGCTTGCGCCATTGGACGCTCATGCCCGAGTATCGTTATTGGTTCTGCCAGAGTTTTAACGGATGGTTTATCGGTGCACACCTCATGGGCGGACAGTTCAACATGGGTAGCGTCGACTTACCGTTCGGAGTGTTTAACGAGCTTGAGGACCACCGCTACGAGGGCTGGTATGCCGGCGGAGGAATCACGGCGGGTTATCAATGGCCCCTGTCCAAGCACTGGAACATCGAGGCTTCGCTCGGCGTAGGCTACGATTATATCCAGTACGACAAGTTCCGTTGCGGCGAGTGCGGAGAGAGACTGAAGTCCGACCACACCAATTACTTCGGCCCGACGAAGCTTGCGCTAAGCGTGCTGTACATATTCTAATTAAGAATTAAGAGTTAAGAAATTAAGAATTAAGGGTTAAGAATTAAGAAAATATGCCTCGTCGGCTATTGCTCTTATCCGGCTTATCTGGCTCATCAGGCCTATTTGCCCTCTCAACCCTGCTGAATTAACTCCACAAAAAAATGACAACTATGAATAATCGAAGATATATATCCCTCCTCGCAATGGCCGCAATGGCATGCCTGCCGGCACTGTCGCAGACGCGCATGGCCAACCGCGGAATAGGCGTAGAGGATGTCAGCGTGACGCGCGACGGCGGGTATGTCATGCTGAACATGAAACTTAATCTCGACTCGCTCGACCTTCCTACGAATACAAGACTGGTCTATACCCCAGTGATAAAGACTAAAGAAGGTCAGGTGGAAATGCCCGAGATAGTAATTAACGGCCGCCGTCAGCAGATAATGTATGAGCGTGGCGACATGAAGAAAGACGTTGACGAGCGCGCGCTGGTGGTAAGAAGGCGCAACGGCAAGCCGCAGACAGTGGCATATCAGGGCGCCGCCCCGCTTGAAGACGTCGTTTCCGACTATGATGTCGAGATATTTGAGGACCTCTGCGGTTGCGGTGACAGCATTGACGGCAACAACTACTTGCTGAAGCGTACGCGCAAACCGCTCATGGCTTTCGTCCGCCCCGCTGCCGAGGCCCGCAAGGAAAGGCATATTGACAAGACGGCGTATATCGACTTCCCCGTCGACCGTACCGAGCTGCACGCCGACTACAGGCGCAACCCCGCCGAGCTTGACAGCATTATCAACACCATAAACATGGTGAAGCAGGACAACAACCTGACGATAAGCAGCATAGACATTCACGGCTACGCCTCGCCCGAAAGCCCGTACGACCACAACGACTATCTGGCGCGCGAACGTGCGAAGACCCTCAAGGACTATGTTCGCAACCTTGTAGCGCTTGACGACAAACTGTTCACCGTATCGCATACGGCCGAAAACTGGGACGGACTCATCGCCTACCTGCGTGACAGCAACCTTGACAACAAGGACGCGATACTTGCGATAATCGACGACGACAAGCTCAATCCCGACGCCCGCGAGTGGAAAATCAAGCGCGAATATCCTAAGGATTACCGCTTCATGCTTGACACATGGTATCCCGCGTTGCGCCGTTCGGACTACCGGGTGAACTACGTCATCCGTCCGTTTAATGTCGAGGAGGCAAAGCAGATAATCAAGACCAAGCCGCAGCAGCTGTCGCTCGAAGAAATGTTCCTCGTTGCACAGACGTACGAACCCGGCTCGGCAGAGTTTAACGAGGTGATGGAAGTGGCTGTGCGCATGTACCCCGGCGACGCCACGGCAAACCTGAACGCCGCTTGTACACGTCTTAACGCAGGCGACGCCGACGGCGCAAAGCCCTATCTTGACAAGGCCGGCAACAGCCCGCAGGCCCTCAACGCCCGTGCTGCCTACGCCCAGCTGAAAGGTGATTACGACGAGGCACGCCGACTGTACAACCAGGCAGCCCAGGCAGGAGTAAGCGAGGCAAAGACCAACCTTGACAACATGTAGAAGGTGAGAAAATGAGACGGTGGGGCTGTCGGGCTAATCTGACCCATAAGCCCGCTCCCTGCCGGCTATAGGTCTCATTAGGTTTATCAGCCTTATTAGGCTCATTGGTCTTAGGCCCATTTGCCATATCAATAATAATTTTACCAATTTATATAATTATTAATCAACCAAACTAAATTATTAAACAATGAAAAAGTACAAATTTTTTGCCCTCGCGTTTGCAGCGCTAACGTTGGGAGCATGCTCAAGCGATGACGTCGTGGACGGGCAGAGAGGCCCGGAATGGAATGCCGAGGGGCAAGGCTATATCAACCTTGCCATAAACCTTCCGTCACAGCCGGCAAGCCGTGCCAATGACGATTATGACGACGGCACGCCCGAAGAGTATGACGTTAAGGACGCTACGCTCATCCTGTTCAGCAATGGCGTAGTTAACAGCGCCTATAGCATGGACCTCAACTTTGCAGGAAGCGACCCCGCCAACGACAACATCACTACCACGGCGAGGATAACGCAGCAAATCAACAGCATGACGGGTACAATCGAGGCTCTAGTTGTGCTCAACAACAACGGCGTGTTCACCGTTGGAGAGAAAGGCGCGTTGACCGTTGGAGGATCTACAGCTATCGGAATGTCTCTCGACAAGCTGAACAAGGCTATCAGCGACAACATCGGCACCAACAGGAACTGGCACAATAACGGTTTCCTGATGTCGAACGCAGTGCTGGCTACGGCTCCCGGTGGAGCTAAAGCTTCTACAGGTTCAGCCAAGACTCTTGTGCCCATCGATGCTACCAAAATTTACAAAACAGAGGCTGAGGCAAGCAACAACCCCGCCGCTAACATCTACGTTGAGCGCGCAGAGGCAAAGGTTACCGTTACCAACAGCCTCACCGGTACAACTACCGACGGTTCGAACATGGCTTATGAGATAGACGGCTGGTGCCTCGACAACACCAACAACACAAGCAAGCTCGTGCGCACCGTCAACGGCTTCGACACATGGAAGGGATTGGCATCTAACGCAGTTACTGCGCCCGCAGATTTGTATCGCTTCGTAGGCGAAACATCAGTCGGCAAGAATGTTGCCGGTAACGAGACTTACTACCGCATATACTGGGGCGACGACTACAACTACACCGCAACCGGAGCTGACGCTCTCACTACCGTTGGTGGCCAGACAGTTGCAGACGGCAGCCTGATAAGTGACATTGACGGCAACACACCGCAGTACTGCTTCGAGAACACCACTGACCTTGCAACTATGCGTGAGAACAACTGCACCCGCGTAGTGGTAAAGGCTTCGTTCAATGGCGGCAATCCGTTCTATACAATTGACGGCGACAGGGCTAAAGTTTATACAGCTGCTAATGCAGCCGCAGAGGCAGCATCGCGCATCGTGGCTGACCTTGATTTCCAGACTTGGGCACGTACTAATGTACAGGCAGGACAAACCCTCTTGTCAACCGACCTCGTGGTAACTCTTTCTGACGAAGCTGGTGTAGCTGAGGTTGAGGCTGTTACCCTGGCTTCGGAAGGACAGGCTAAGCTGAAAGACGGTGCAGACTTCGCTACTGCAAATGCTGTTGCTCTCGGCAACGAGAACATCGACTTGAAGTATTACGCTAACGGCGAGGCTTATTACTCTGTATGGGTAAGCCACTTCGGCGAGGACGGCACACCGTGGAACGGCGACGAGACACAGACTCCTTCGGTTGATAACATCTATCATGATAGTAACCAGAACTATCTCGGACGCTGGGGTATGCTGCGTAACAACTGGTATGAGGTTAACCTTACTGGTATCAGAAGTCTTGGTGAACCTACCGTATCAAAGGCTACGGGTGATACAATCGACAAGCTCGAGAGCTTCATCTCAGCACAAATCAACGTTCTCTCTTGGACAAAGCGCACTCAGGACGCAGAACTCTAATTGACTTTGGATCTATTAGATCATTCAAACATTATATTCACTTTTGATTCCGGCGGCGTCGTGACGACGCCACCGGGATTTCAAAAAACTCGTGAGCCGCGGCTTTAAGGCTTGCAGCTCGAAATAAGAAAAGATAAGTAAACAAATCATTAGGTGTGATGTAGAATGTCTTTCCCGGCGTCAGAGACGTCGAACTATGCTTAACCGCATGTGGAGTGACCGTAGGGAACGCAACTTGCGGTATAAGGAATGAAAAGAGGAGAGGGCCTCGAAGAGGTCCAACAACAATCGGACAAACGCCCGATTATCAATGAAGAAAACAACGACCAAGTATATTGGCACTATATATAAAAAGGTGAGAAGGTGAAAAAGTGAGAAGGTGAGATGTTTAGTCAACAAGTAGATTTGTTTAGCAGACAAGTAGACAAGTGACGAGCAGACAAGGAGATATGTTTAGCAGACAAGTAGACAAGTGACGAGCAGACAAGGAGATTTGCCTTAGAGAACAACCAACAAGGCATTTGACTTTAACTCCTAACGGAGCGGAGCGAAGTGATAACTCCTTTAACTACTTTAACTCCTGAAAGAAAACTCCTTAACTCCTAAAAGAAAACTCCTTTAACTACTGAATAATTATAAATACATCAAGATATGAAACGCTTAATAAAACATTTGTACATGTTGGCCGTCATGGCGGCAGGCACAGGAGTGATGGCGTCGTGCGACATGATGGAACAAGACCTTGACGACTGCCCCTATGGACTTTACGTCAACTTCAAGTACGACTACAACCTGCAACGTGCCGACATGTTCAACGACCATGTAGGTTCTGTCACCCTCTACATCTTCGATGAGGATGGCAACCTTGTGAAAACACAAGAGGAGAGCAATGTGGGCGGAGTATCACCGCTCAGCGATCCGGGTTACGCAATGCACATAACCGACCTTGCGCCGGGCCACTACCAGTTTATCGCGCTGGCGGGGCAAAAGCCTTACGGCGACATGTTGGAAACGACGCGCGCAAAGTTCGTGCGCAACGACATGGCCGCAGGCGCATCGATGCAGAGCCTCGAGATAAACCTCGATAAAGGCGCCACTGTGACCGGCCCGGATGGAGCGACCTATTATTCCATCGAGAACAACGGTCTGCCGCTCGACACCCTTTGGCACGGCATGATGACCGAGCCCGTAGAGGTATATCCCGTGAGCAGCAACCGCGCGGCGTATGCCACCGTGCCCCTCGTGCGTGACACCAAGCACATCAACGTGGCCCTGCGCGAGCTTGACGATCCGACCGTGATGGACATCGCAAAATATGACATGTACATAACAGACCACAACTCGCGCATACTCTGGGACAACGCGCTCGACGAGACCGACCCCGTGATCTACACCCCTTACTCAACATGGAACTCTGATGACCGCACGCCTCCCACCTCGCCCGGTGACGGCGACGTGATAGAGGGTGTAGGAAAGATAGGCCATGCCGACTTTATGACCTCGCGCCTTATTTATCATGACAACGCAGAAAACGACGGACATCTGTACATCCGCAACAAAGAGACCGGTATAATCGTGGCTAACCTCAACCTGCCCGACATCCTCTCTCGCCTGCGCACCAGCGACGAACTCCATGCATACTCTGAGCAGGAATTCCTCGACCGTGGGTACGACTACCAGATAACCGTATTCCTGCGCGGCGACGAGCTCCAGTACATCAACATCAGTATCAGCGTGCTCGGCTGGAGCAAGCGCATACAGTTTGAGGAACTGTAATCTAAGTGGAGAGTGAAGAACTGTAAGTCAGCGTTAAGCTAACGGATGGTTAAGAATTCACTTGTAAGCAATAAGGACGCATTTAGTGGATTATGCATTTAAATATGTGAGTTATGATTTATAAAAGATATAGATTGTTTGGCTCTGCCTTCTGTATGTCATTGGCGTTGCTGGCGACGTCGTGCAGCATGAGCGACGATATGGAATGTCCTCCTGACCCTGCAGGCGGTGGTACAGGTAAGGCTTACATACAGCTCAGCTTCAGAATGGCCGACGCACAGGGCACACGTGCCAATCCGACAGGTGGCGAGAACGGTGATGGCCATGAGGCAGGGCAAGACTATGAGAATAAAATAGAGGATGCCGTAGCGTTCCTTTTCAATGGTAATGAAACAGCTAACGGGTCTGCCACGACACTCGTTACGCCGGTATATTTCAGTAAGGTGACGCGTAATCCCGATGACACGCATTACGTAACCGAGACGAAACAAGCCGATGTGGAGACGGGCGAATACAACCTCATAGTGGTGGCCAACCCCGGCGACCACTGGTGGGAGACTATCTCGCCACTTAACCTTCATGAAGTGCGCGACCATATACAGAAAACAGCGTGGAAGACCAACGCCGACGGCACTTACACATACTTCCTCATGTCGTCTGCCGCTGAACCGATACAGAAGCTCAACCTTGAAAACTCCTCGGCGGACGACCCCGCCACGACAACTGTTAGCGTAGAGCGCATGGCGGCGCGCGTTGACTACCTCGTCAAGAATCAATACGAGTGTGAAGACCCGATGTACGATGGCGCGACCGTTAAAATCACCGGCGCCACGATCGTCAACCGCCTCACCGCAGGCTCATACCTGCTGAAGCGCACGGCCGACGACGCACAGGGCACCAACCTCAAATACTTCGGCCTCGAGACGGCAACGGGCACGGACATGCAGGCTACAAATTACGTGCTCGACCCGTGGACGGCACTGAAGACCGAGGCAAACCTCCAAGACACGCCCTTCATCGTCGACGGTGATCAAGTAGCCGCCGCCGGCCTTTACGACGCCAAAACATACATCCCCACACGCTCCGACAATCCCAAGGACTGGGCCGACTACTGCAAGGCGGGCGTCGACGCTACCGAAGACGACTACCTGCGCGTAGGCTACGCCTTGGAAAACACGACCGACAGGCTCAGCACCTCGCTCAACTACAACACGGGCATCGTCTTCAAGGCGCAGTTCCATCCCGTAGGCGTTGACGGATACACTGACGAACAAACATTCTTCACCTACAACGGCACCATTTATCCTATGCTTACTGACATGATGGGGCAGCTCAATAATCAAGAAAACTTCTCCACCTACACTGACAAAGCCATCAATGCCCTTACCGATTGGAACGGCTTGAAAAGCTTTGCGGCAAGCTTTGTCAGCGACCCTACAGGCTACGCCGACTATCTGACAGAGTTTGCCAATGAACATTCGACCGATGTATTCACTGCTAACGCAGAAGAATTAACCTGGAAATACTACCTCAACAACGAACTCGGCGTGGTAGAAGACGCCCAGAACGGCCCGCAAATCAATCAAAACGGAGTGGAGACACGCGCCAAGTTGTACGCAAGCAGCAAAGAACTTCTGCGCACTTACTACAACGGCCAGTGCTACTATATATGGTGGCTGCGCCACAGCAACGACGGTGACGACGAGACCAACGGCGTTATGGAATACGCTGTTGTGCGCAACAACATCTACAAGGTGAGCGTAAACTCAATCTACTCGCTCGGCGGCGACATACCCGACAACGAGCAAATAAAAGCCCGCGTTTACGTAAACAAGTGGACAATGCTGCCCAAAGAGGAGCTCCCGATGTAACACATGAAAAAACCGATTGCTATGAATAAGAAATACAGACACTTACTACGCGCTACGCTGGCGGCACTGCCCTTGGCATGCGTCGCCATGCTGTCGTCATGTTCGTATGACGACTATGGCGAATGCCCTGACAGCGACACGCCGGCCACGGTACGTGTCAGTGTGTCAGCCGGCGAACCGGGCGACCTCAACGGGACACGCGCCGGCGACGACGTCAACGCCGACGAACAGGAGTTCATGCACACGCTCTATCTGTGCATCCTTGATGAGAGGGGATATGTGCAAGAGATGTTCCACGAAGATGACGGTACCCTGCAAAATCTTATTGCAGGCGAAGCTGCCGCTGCAACGGGCGACGTACTGAACTGGACATCCGAGAACTTCACGCTTGCTCCAGGAACTTATACGATTTACGCTTTCGCTAATGTTGATGGATACATGGGTGAAAACGACCAGACACAAAACGTTGACGTGATGGGTTATCTCCAAGACCAGTTCAAGATGGAAGGCGGCGTGCGCACAGACCTGCCAAGCTTCCGCCTGAATGACCCCGCAGGCAAAATCAACTTCAACGGCGGAATGTTCATTCCGATGAGCGCGAAAAAGACGATAACAGTGACGACGAACACCAGCGATATCTCCATCGGCCTTGACCGCCTTGTCAGTAAAGTGCAGCTTACCGTGCCGTCGGATGAATACGTTTCAACGAACAGTACGGTGCAGTTCTCGGGTTATTCGCAGAACGTGCCACTGCTCGGCGCGGACAACGGCGGCTACGGCAACGCCCAGCTTTACGGCGAACGCACGGCTGCGTCAAAGGCAATGCCGTTCAACCAGCCCGGCGACGTAGTTTCGTTCTACGTCAACGAGACCTACACTGGCGACCCGTTCACCGTAACGCTCAGCACAGGCAAGAGCGGCAACGGCGACGTCTCAGCATACGTGGCCAAGACGCAGCGCACCGACATACCCCGCAACAGCATCTACCCGCTGTCGCTCACCTTCCCAGATTTCAAGCCGCAGTTTGAGTGGCAGTCATGGGAAGCCGCAATCGGCTCAGTGCCCGTAGAGGTTGTAGTTGAAGAGAACAATTACATCGTAAAAATAGCCTCGGGCAACACGTTCAAGTTCACCGTAAACGGCGTTGACGGAACTAACAGCCATTTGCAAAGCGCGACATGGGCACACGGCGACGTAACCAACCAGATAACCGACATACAAATCGGCAACAACGCCATCAGCGGCGCAATTTCTGCCGGCGTACCCGCAGGAACGCAAATCCCCCTCACGGTAACGGTTAACTGGACAGCCTATTACACTGACGAAACAGGCTCAACCGAGACGAGAAACTTCACCCGCACATACAACGTGACCATCGAGACCATTGATATTTGGGACACCAAATACAAGCCTTCAACCCGCAGCGGCTCATGGCGCGCTTACCGCCTTACGCCCGAAGTTCTCAACATGTTCATCAAACGATAAAAGGAGGAACAAGACATGAAAACAAATAATCTAATATACAAGGCTCTCTCGCTCGTCGCCCTGCTCTGCCTGGGGCAAACCGCGGCGTGGGCGCAGAGTATAAATAACAACTATCGCAACAATACCATACAGCACAAACAGGCAAAATGGTATAATTTGCGTGCTACAATCGGTGAAAGTGCTAAAGCTTTGGATACATTCAACGACGATGAGAAAATGTTCCGAAATAAATATACCGGTACGGAAATCCAGGCTGCGCACACATATTACGACACATTGTATGTAAGGAAAGGCGACGACGTTACATTAACGTTGCCGTTGGTATCTCAAAGTTATAACGCAAGCACAAACAAGCAAGTAAGTGCGCAAGCGTATCAGCGTTGGTACAATTTCGTTACAGAAGGGACTTTCAGTTTTACGCAATATGGCAGAACAGGAGATATATTGTCACCATCAAGCAATTGCCTACGTTATGCCAACGGATATGTGGCAGGAACCGCTGTCAATAATGTTTCAATGGCAACCGTAACATTCCATTATCCGACAGACAACGAGTATAGCTCATACAGCATAAAAAACGGAAGTGCCGGCAACAACTATTATCTCGTAGCTTGCGACGCCTCTGGTTACCTTGACTTCACAAGCGATGGCACAAAAGGCAGTTTCAGTAGTAACAATGGTTGGTATGAGCCTACGTTGAGCCTCCGCGCCGTTTATTACATCATTGGCGTTGACGACCGTGGCGGAGCTGACGAAACCGAAGGATGGAAGAACGGCATGGGCCGTTTGGAAAACACCGACTACCAAGACGGTGACGGCACAAACCAGAAGTTCTTGGAAGAATATGACATCACCTTCCCCTGCGACCACCTCGGCAACCAGAGTGACGAGCTTGTGGCCTTGTCGAAATTCGCCAACGGTTACCGTATCGACGGCGACAATAACGACCAGCTTACAGTAACCATTACTGACGGGAATGACACATTTGCTCTTCTTAACTTTACCAATAACAATGACCTACAGGGAGGATGCGGAACAAGTGAAGCCGGTAATACGACAACCATTTCTGGCGACTCACGTTCAATCTTCTTTAGGAAGAAAAGCGCGGGCAAACAGAAGCCTTGGAGTGTAAACGATGGAGAAACAGCTACTATTGTCGTAACAAAAAGGGCGAACAATAAGACATATAACATTGCGAAATTCAACCTTACTTTCAAGAAAGACACCCGTCTGCTCACCCAGCACGAGTTAGACAGGCTTGACAGCATACGTCTTGGCGGCAGTCATAATAATGTTAATTTAGATAATTGGTATCGGCGTTCATATCAGTACCGCACACCGGAATACCTGCGCAGCAATTATAATTTGTTGACGTCAAGGACATTCGACTACGACCCCGAAGTTGCCGAAAAGTCCAGCCAAACCGACGCCAGCGGCAACCACTGGTATTACCCGTTCCCTCTTGACTGGAGTTACAGTTCGTATGCCTTCTTCGACGGCTCAACATTCACCGACTTCGCTGGTTCAACAACAGGCAACGATAACTACAACAACCATCCGTTTGCCGAGTGGGGCTATTACGCCATAACCAACGAATATGTAGGCTATGGCGACAAGGTTAAGAATGGTACAAAGCGTCCTACCAATGCTTCTCTTGGAGGCAAAAACGCCGACGGCTACTTCCTTTATGTTGACGCGTCAGACAAACCTGGAAAAATAGTAACTCTGCCGTTTGAAGAGAACCTTTGCCCTGGTACAGAGCTATTTGTCAGCGCATGGGTGAAAAGTGCTGACGAAAACGCGGGCAACAGAGCTAACTCCGCCATGCTGTTCACCATTTACGGAATTGACGCAGACAACAACAAAACGCCTCTGTACAGACAATCCACAGGCCAGATTACGACGACTTCGTTCTTATCAACCGGTGACGGCGGAGAATACACTCGCACCAACGGTTATGGCAGCAATGAAAACGACTGGTATCAGATAGCTTTCTCGTTCGTCAACAACGACGAACTCACTGATAAATTTGTAAGCTACGAGCTGCAAGTTGACAACAACTGCGGTTCTACCGCCGGCGGCGACTTCTATCTTGACGAAATAGAGGTGTTCATATCTCAGCCTACAGCCGCTGTGACGCAGAAGGACTACACCTGCTCGGGCGAGCGCACATTGCTCAGCGCGTCGCTTGACTGGGAGCAGCTTTGCGAACGCACAGGCGCAGACGCCGACGAAACCGACTCGAACAAAGAGCCTGAGAACATCGACTTCTGCTTTATCGACGAGGCCAAGTATAACGCCCTGATAGGCGGCAACACGTCACCCTCGGTAGAAGAAATAACCGCGGCGTTGGAGAAATCAGTAGTCAAGATTGGCTCAAGCGAAGACCCCGACCCAGTGACGGGTGAATATTACGACCGCGAGGTAGGTTCGCTTTATTACAACATGGTGTTCAATGACAACACCGAGTACGTACCCGTAGAAAAGAACCTTGCCATAAACAACGGCAGCAAAGGTAAATACTACTTCTACCGCACGGGTACGGCCGAGGACGAAGACCGCAAGCTGATTGTAGACTTCTATTCAGCCATGTCGCCCAACACGCGCTACCTTATGCTCATAGTTGACGGCAAGAGGAACGGCACGGTGAACACAATGGCCGATTTCGCGGGAATGTATTATGACCCGTGCGGCATAAAGTCGCCTGTGTACGTCACTTCGCAGACGCTTGTAAAGGTTAACGGCGAGGTGGTAGACCCGCAGAACGACCTCTGCGAGGGCCAGACGTTCAACTTTACTTCACAGATGCGCGTGCCGCAGCTCGTTGAAAATCCGGACTATGACCCCAATGTAGAAGGCTCTGAACAATATATCGTAGCCCGTGACCCCGAAACAGGCGAAGAATTGTACACCACGCTTGACACTGAAGTATTTTTTGACTGGTTCTTCGGCACGGAGGAAGAGTTCAATGCCGCTAATACTACTGGAGGCAGGTCGCTTGCGACGGCACTATCAACCTTGCGCGACATCCAAGAATACCGCAACGTAACTGATCTTGATGGCGTGACTCCTGTAGAAGAAGAACCCGGAGTACACGGCGAACTCACGCAGGAGGACATCGACCTGATACAGCATTACCTTGACACGCAGGCTCCGGCCGGCGGCCATTACAGCAAACTTGTGCTTCACCAGACGGCTCTTGACATCGCCATACTGAAAGACGGATTAGACCTCGTGATAAGCCCTATCACAACCATACGTCCTTCGGAAATTAGCGAAGAGGCTTGGGACAAGATTTGCTGGGAGTACGTTCCGCTCCACCTCAACGCCAGCGGCAAGTCGCCGAAGCTCTTTGCCGGCCGCAACCTGACCGACTATCCCGAAGGACTGAATCCCGGACTGCGTATCGGCCTGAACCAGATAGAAACGGCAAAGTATGTCCGTAACGGCGGAGGCAAGAAGATAAGGATAAGCCTGCGTGGTGCCGAATACGCAAGTGAAGATGTTGAATACTTAGGACTGATTGACAGCCGAGGCGACATCGACTATACGCAGATATACCTTATCGAAACAAACGACCCTGAGTATACCGGCCTTGTGCATGTAGAGGACTTTGACCAGTACAAGTATCCTATAGGCAAAATCCTTAGCTTACACGCAGAACCATATATAACCGGCTCACGATTCAAAGACTACGCCGAAGTGCAGTTCTATCTTGACGAGCAGACGCTCGCAGACGGCAGCAAGTTCACGTTCGCCCCGCGTGAGGGATATACCTACACGTTCGCAATCAACTTTGCCGAAAGAGGTGACAGGATAAACAACAGTTGCTGGGGTTCGTTCCCGATGACGATGAAGGTTGTGCCCGAATACCTCGTATGGAATGGCGGCGCGAACGACAACTGGAACAACGACGCCAACTGGAAGCGCGCCACCAAGGCCGACATCAAGGTGACGGACAACTCTTACACCGACTACGCTGAAGGTGAACTGACCGAAACGGGCAACGGCTTCGTGCCGATGTTGTTCTCTAACGTAGTAATGCCCAAGAACAGCAAGGTCGAGCTTTACATGGCCGGATATAGAGAGGGCGGCGGCAATGCGTCATGGGAAAGTTCAAATCAAAGGCCGGAAAACATCGGCGACCCGACCGAGAACATCCAGTATGACCTGATGGTGTATGACGACAACCCCGACGACCAGTATAATGACGACTTGACAACGCAGCGCTACCGTGTGAACATCTGCCATGACATCCACTTCATGCAGGGCGCGCAGATGCTTCATGCCGAGCAGCTCATCTACAACAAGGCGTGGATGGACGTAAGCATGCCCACGAAGCAGTGGACGCTGATGAGCCTCCCGCTGAGGGATGTGGTGTCAGGCGACTGGTACACGTCAACCACTGGCACGCAGACCGAGCTGCCTTACTTTAAGGACATCACGTTCGGTGCAGGCAACGACCGCCGCAATCCCGCCGTTTACCAGCGCAGTTGGGACGAGAACGCGACAATCGTTGACAGCCCGATTAACAACGGCAACGGTACAGTTGGCTTCAGCACGTCAACGCCGGTATGGAGCGCGGCTTACAATGACGCCTCTGTGCCCTACGTTGTGGGCGGCGGCTACTCGCTGTCGGCAAGAGACGTGACAGGCGGCAACGGCACGCTGAGCTTCCGCTTCCCGAAAGCCGATACAGACTATGATGTAAGCACCGGCACCATCGACCGCACGAATGAAGGCAGGCTGTTCATATCCGGCCTGCTCGACCGCAGCGACCCTCTCGCCCTTAAGCGCAACGACGACGTATCGCTTATGCTCGACGCTTCACAAGACGGCAAGTACATGATTGTGGGCAACCCGTACATGGCACAGCTCGACCTGAAGAAGTTCCTTGAATATAACAGCGGAACGGAAGGAAACCTGACAGGCCAATACTGGAGCGAGACGGCCGGCGGCACAACGGCGGGCGGCACC
>ERZ779669.487-NODE-487-length-23704-cov-6.408770_pt1 | contig 23704 bp, 16 predicted proteins | sample MGYA00511372_ERZ779669 | MGnify/ENA primary metagenome ERZ779669 (study PRJEB29588, sample SAMEA1967891) | human gut metagenome | biome: human gut; feature: human-associated habitat; material: faeces | place: Denmark | collected 2008/2010 ... | reverse complement strand
CGATGTAGGGTCCCAAGCCGAATAGCCGCGTGCCTCGAAGGTGTTGCGTATGCCGCCGTTCGGGAACGAGCTTGCGTCAGGCTCCTGCTGTACGAGCAGCTTGCCAGAGAACTCCTCTATCATTCCGCCCTTGCCGTCGTGCTCGATGAAGGCGTCGTGCTTCTCGGCTGTGCCCTCGGTGAGCGGCTGGAACCAGTGTGTGTAGTGAGTGACACCGTTCTCGTCTGCCCATTGCTTCATGCCTTTAGCCACAGCGTCGGCTATGGAGCGGTCGAGACGCGCACCGTTGTCGATGACATCGATGAGCTTTTCGTACACTTCGCGCGGCAGATACTTGTACATCTTCGCACGGTTGAACACGTTTTTGCCGAAGAACTCCGACGGACGTTCTATCGGTGTAATCACTTCAACTGGTTTCTTGTTGAAAGCCTCGGCTACAACCTCAAATCTTAAATTTGCCATTGTCTAATTGGGTATTTAGTCGTTATATTGTTTTTTATTGTTCTCGTTGTATGTGTCCGACACTCGCTTCACAAGTGTTTAGTGGGTGGAGCGCACCCACTCGCCTATTCTTTGCATCGCCTCCTCGCAGTCTTCGCGTTTTCCGAAGGCAGTGAGGCGCACATAGCCCTCGCCGCTCGGTCCGAAGCCGACGCCCGGTGTGCAGACCACGCCCACGGCATAGAGCATCTGCTCGAAGAATCGCCACGAGTCGATGGCATGCGGCGTCTTCACCCAGAGATAGGGAGCGTTTCTGCCGCCGAACACCTCGAAGCCCATCTGCGTGAGCGACTCGCACATCAGTTCGGCGTTACGCATGTAGTAGGCTATCGTGTCGCGCACCTGGCGCTTGCCTTCCGGCGTATAGATTGCAGCGGCGGCGCGCTGCGATATGTAGCTCGTTCCATTGAACTTTGTCGACTGGCGGCGCTCCCAAAGATGGTTGAGCGATATGCGCTGCTTGCCGTCGAGCGTCACGGCTGTCACCTCCTTCGGCACTACTGTGTAGCCACAGCGCACGCCGGTGAAGCCTGCCGTCTTCGAGTAGCTGCGAAACTCGATGGCGCATTGCTTTGCGCCGCGTATCTCGTAGATAGAGTGCGGTATGTCGTCGTCCTGGATGTACGCCTCGTAGGCTGCATCGTAGAAGATGAGCGTGTCGTTAGCCAGCGCATACTTCACCCACTTCTTCAGTTCTGCCTTCGGGAGCACGGTTCCCGTAGGGTTGTTCGGGTAGCAGAGGTAAATCATGTCTACGCGATGGTCGGGAATCTGCGGTACGAAGCCGTTCTCAGCGGTGCATGGCAGATAGTTGACGTTGCTCCAGCGACCGTCTTCGAGCACTCCGGCTCTACCGCACATCACGTTCGAGTCGATATATACGGGGTAAATCGGGTCGGTGACGCCGATGGAGTTGTCCCAGCGCACAATCTCGCCGATGTTTCCGGTGTCGCTCTTTGCTCCGTCGTTGACGAACACTTCGCTCGGGTCGAGATGTATGCCGCGCGGTGCGAAGTCGTTCTTGATTATCGCCTCGCGCAGAAAGTCGTAGCCGTGCTCCGGCCCATAACCGTGGAACGTGTCTGCCGACGCCATCTCGTCTACTGCCTTGTGCATTGCCTCCACCACAGCGGGGCACAGCGGCTGCGTCACGTCGCCTATGCCCAGACTGATGACGCGCATCTGCGGATGCGACACCTTGAAGGCGTTCACCTTCTTGGCTATGTCTGCGAACAGATAGCTGTTCGAGAGTTTCAAGAAATGTTCGTTAACCAATGCCATACTCTCTAAATTTTTATCTTGAAATCCTAAATCGTGATTTTTAAATTTCTATTTCTCCATCAAAGACGAAAGCCGCCGGCCCTGTCATATAGACATGCCCGTCGGCTTCATTCCATTCGATATGTAAGGTGCCACCATCCATAATGATGGCGCTACGACGCGATGACTTGCCCGCAATCGCTGCCGCCACGGCTGTAGCGCAGGCGCCTGTGCCGCATGCCATAGTGATGCCGCTGCCTCGCTCCCACACTCGTGTGCGTATGGCGCCGTCGGCCTTAATCTCGGCGAACTCAATGTTGCAGCGTTCGGGGAAAGCCGAAGCCACCTCCATCGCGGAGCCGTATCGTGCCACGTCGAGCGTGTCGATATCGTCGACGAAGCATACAAAGTGGGGGTTGCCCATCGACACGAACGTGCCGTGGAACGTGCGCGTACCGACGGTAAGCGCATCGCCTGCCGTCTCGTCGTACTGCTCGGGCACGTGGAATGAGGGCGCAAGCATGTCGACCGTTACGCTCTCCACCTTATTATTATGTATATTGTCCGAACCGCCGCCAGCGTTTTCGCCGTCGGCGAGATGCAACGTCAGAATCTTTACGCCCGAGAGTGTCTGCAGGCGTATAGTTGTCTTGTCGGTGAGTCGGCGCTCGTAGAGATACTTCGCGATGCAGCGCGACGCATTGCCGCACATCTTAGCCTCCGATCCGTCGGCGTTGAAGATGCGCATAGAGAAGTCGGCGTCAACGCCGCCGTACGGTTTGCCGATAAGCACGAGTCCGTCGCTGCCGATGCCTGTATGGCGGTTGCTCCATGCGATGGCTGCCGCAGACGGGTCAGGCACATCGTACTTCTGCGTGTCAACGTAGACGTAGTCGTTGCCTGCACCGTGCATCTTTGTGAATCTTACCGACTTTCTCATTTTTCTTATCCTTTTACCTTAAAGCGGAGCACTGAAACAGCTCCTATTATTATTACGACTGCAAAATTACAACTATTTGCGCAAATACAAATGAATTGGCGGAGCATTTTCGTAATAATTAGCACAAAGTTTCAAATTGAAAGCACTTTTATTTAAAATGCTTTCAATTTGAGAATTTTCAGCACCATTCGGGCGTTTCTGGTTACAATCTATTACAGCAGCGCCTTTATTTCTGCGTCGAGATCCTTTATCTGTGCGTCGCGCTTCACAACGTTGCAGTTGCGATCGAGCAGGAAGAACGTTGGCACCTGCTGCACGTTGTAGAGTCGGAGCACCTGCTGCGACTCTTCGTCCATGCGTGTACACACCCAAGGCAGGGCTGCGGTCTGTGTCTTCCAGAAGTGTTCGTCGGTATCGACAGAGACCTGATAGATCTCGAGTCCGAGCTTGTGATACTTGTTGTATATGTCGCGCAGCATCATGATGCGGTCTGCCGAACCGTCGGCAGAGAAGAGATGGAAGTCGAGCAGCACCACTTTACCTTTGAGGTCGGACAGACGGCGCACGATGCCCTTGTTGTCCTTGAGGGCTATTTCGATGATGCCTGACGTGTCTATCACTTTCGGGTCGAGTCTCTTTGCCTGCTCGCTTCTTATTATGCGTACGTTCTTCATGCCCTCAAGCGCGATGTTGTGGAGGTTGGCTCCGCGTTCGGCTTTTGGATAGAACGTGTCCCAGCTGGTGGCTACGGCGGCAAACACCTTCACGTCGTCCTCGCTGTTGCGCGGATTGAAGATGAGCATTGTCTGGTAGCCCATGTTTATTGTCTGGAAGAGGGCGAAGTAGGCATAGGCCTTCATCGGCTCCTTGAAGATGTAGTCGTTCTTTACCTTGTACTTGTAGGCGGCAACAACCTTGTTTATGCTGTCCGTCACTGCCTGCACGTTGAGTGTCGGGTCGGCAGCTATGGCGTTTACGTTGCGCTGCAGCTGCATCTGCATGAGAGCGAGCTCTTTTATCTTGGAGCAGTCGTATGAGCCTTTCACGTCATATCCTGACGCCATGGTGGGGTAGGAGGCATTCACCTCTATGGTCTCGGTAGAATCTACCGCGATGTTTATTATCTGTCCTGCTATGCGCAGACGGTAGAACTCCGGCGTGCCCTCGTCTTTCCCGCTGAAGGAGAACGAACCGTCCCCGGTGAGTTTTACTGAGTCGGTTGTCACCGGACCGTTGAGGCTCATGTGTTCAAAATACAGTATTGAGTCTTTGGCGTCGGTTATGTTTCCCGTAACCTGAAACTTCTTTTCGTTGCACGACGATATGGCCATCACCGCGGCTATTATTGCTACAAAGGTGATGTGGCTGTATCTATGGTTTATCTTCATATAGTGTTTTGTTTTCGTATTCAGTATGCAAACTTACACATTTTTTTCGTATATAAGGCTCTTCGGATGATATTTTTTGTTCATACGTTGAAGGGCAGACCGTGCAGGCCTGCCCTTTTCGTGTTATTGCGTGTCCGGCGTTGAGGCTCAGTATTTTATTTTGATTAACCTCACTCCGTGCGACGGGATGAAGTAGCGTGTGTCGGTGGTGCTGAGATCTTTCTGCCGCCACAGGTCGCGGACGTAGCTCAGGCTTGATATTCCGAGCTTGCCGAAGTAGGAAGAGAAGTCCACCGTGGCGTTCTCGCTGCCCACGTTGAATATTCCCACGGCGTAGCTGCCGTCGGCAAGCGGACGTTTCCATATCTGTATGTCGCCGTCGAGCACCTCGCGTTTGGCCTGACGGCCGAGTATGTCCTGGTTCACTGCGTTCACCTCATTGTTGCAAAGCAGTCCGAGGGTGAAGTCGTCCATGCGCGATATGTCGCAGCCTATGAGCATGTTCGAGGCGAGGAGCGACCACAGTGAGATGTGTGTGTATTGCTCTTCGGTGGTGAGGCGCGTCTCGCGCAGGTTGGCACTCCAGCCCACCATGCCTACGATGAGCATGTCGGGATCGTTCCAGCAGCCCGGTTCGGCGTAAGGATAGAGCTCCGCCTGTCTCACGAAACCTATGTCGTAGAGCGATTCCCACGTGTCGGTTATGTCGCCCGTGGTGCGCCATGAGTTGGCATCCACGGCGTGTCCCCACTTCCACACGTCCGCCATACCATACTGGCAGAGGCTGTAGAAGATGTCGCGCGGCTGCTCACGCAGATATTTCTGCATGTGGAGATAAGGTCTGACGTAGGCCGCCACGCTGTGGTCGCGCGACTTGTCGAACTCGCGCGAGTAGCCGCACCAGTCATATTTCAGGTAGTCTATGCCCCAGCTGTTGTATGTCTTGGCGTCCTGCTCCTCATGACCGAGCGAACCGAGATAGTTGCCGCAGGTGCGATCGCCCGGCGAAGAGTAGATGCCGAACTTCAGACCGTTGGAGTGTAGCCAGTCGCCCAAGCCTTTCATGTCGGGGAACTTCTCGTTCACGGCGATTGTTCCGTCGGCGTTGCGCTCCGGAGCCTCCCACGCATCGTCAACGTTGATGTAACTGTAGCCGTAGTCGGCGAGTCCCTTGTCGATGAGGGCGCGTGCAGACGACATCACTTTCTCCTGCGAGACGCTGAGTCCCCAGCAGTTCCAGCTGTTCCAACCCATAGGCGGCGTGAGCGCGATCTTGTCGCCCACCTTTATCGTGAACTTCTGTTCGGTCTTGCCTTTGGCGTTCTCGCCGATGAGTGTCAGCTCGTAGTCGCCGCGCTCCTTTATGCTTCCGCTGATCACACCTTTGTCCGCATCGAGGCTCAGACCTTCGGGCAGGTTGACTGCCGAGAACTTCATCGGACGCTCGCCCGACATAGGTATGCGGAAGATGACGGGTGAGCCGGGGCGCACTCCGTAAACCAGCGGACCGTTGTAGCGCGGCGTGGCCGGTGCTGCCGGGGTGAGAATGTATTTCGGAATAAATGTGGCTGTGTTCTTCTTGCCGCTTGCGGCGTCGGTGCAGGTGACTGAAATCTGCACGCATCGGCTTCTGTCGTAAGCCAGGTCGAACGATTTTGTGCCGTTGCCCTTTACAGACAGCTTCTTGCTTATGTGTTGCAGGCTCTGTCCGTTCTCGGTGTCGGTCACGTCGATGTCGATAGCCATCTTGGCGGTTGAGCCGCCTGTGTTTTTAACTGTGGCTGTGCACACCGGCTTCACTCCGAACGATTTCTGCGCGAAAGTCGTATGTATGCAGTCTATGCGGTTGGGAACGCTGATGCTAACTCCACCGCCGAACATTCCGCCGGGGTCGTTACCGTTGTACACTCTCACGGCGAGCACGTTCTCTCCGCCCCATTTTATGGCTTTGCTCTTTGCCGGCACCGAGTAGGTGCGCACGTTCTCCCACGCCGAGACATATCCTCCCTTGTCGGCGGGAGTCTGTCCGGTCTTGCCGATAAGCACACCGTTGAGATAAGTCTCGTCGGCATCGTCTATCTTGCCCATGTCGAACACCACGCTCTCCTTCGCGTCAGAGTTGTCGAGCATTGACTGCGGCAGGGTGAAGCGTATGCGGTACCATGCGTAGTTGTTGGGATTCTGAGTGCCCTGTTCGTTCCATGGCCTGAGCATGGACAGCGACTGCCAGCTGCTGTCGTCGAACGAACTGTTTTTCCATTCCATATTGTCGCCTTTATGGAATCTGGCGTCTGTCAGTTTGATGGTCTGTGCTGCTGCGCTAAGTATTGCGGCAACCGACAGACACGTGGTCAGTAATATTTGTTTCTTCATATCAGGTTGTGGTTTTGATGTATGTTCTTTTGTCGGTAGATTGGCGGAAAGTCCTGCTGCGTAAGCGGTCGGACTGCCGTGTCAGGTGTGGTCAGTTAATAATAAGATATGCACAAAGATACAATAAAAATCAAGAGGACGACAGCGTGGATGGCTTTTTTGTGGATTTTATTTATATTATGTCACGCGGACGGTGGGGTGGTTATGAAGAAACGGTGTGATGCGGAGCGGCATGGGAACATACGGTGGATGTCCGGTGCGTTCCGTGATGCTGAATTTCCGTGACGTACAGACAGTCAGTGCGGTAGGTATGTCTACGCGCCATATCAGAATAAGGATGCGTCACGGCTCGTGTACGGTTACAGCTCTTTTGGGGAAAACTATGGAGGCGTACTTATAATTTTTCTTGACTAAATTTTGACAAAATATTTTCGCAAAAGAGGTGTGAATGAATGTTAAATCGGGCACATTTGAGGCCATTTCATGGCATACCGGCTTTTCATATACCCCATTATGTAGTCCGAAATAATACATTTCACTTTCTGATATTGCCCATTTCGCGTTCCGATTAAGCCCATTTCAGGGTGCGATATGGCCCATTTCGCCCTCCGAAAAGGGCTTTATTGCAAGCCGAAATGGGGCATATTGCAATGCGAGGAAATATTCATTAAACATAAATCATTGATATTCAATATATTATGTAATCCCTTCATAATTCGCGTATTTGCGCCCGAAGGAATGTTTGTTTGCAAATACGCGCTTATTTTTCGGGGTAGAGTGGGAAACTAAGACCGAAAAATCAAAATCTGGTTACGATTTGAAAGTAGTCCATATCGTTTTCATTTCAGCAGATTAAAACAGCGCTTATCCGGGCTTGAAGCCGCCGATTTTCTATAAATCAATCATCATTGATTTCTATTGATTCTAAGTCTGGTCGGAGTATTTCAGCTGTCAGTTTCCGTAATTGCCGTTAATAGGTTTGTGATAAAGTCTTTTTTGCAGGTCGGCATGCTTCATGTCACGTCGTGATAGAGCTTGTTCCTTATCATAATAAAATCTGTCTGACATCCGAATAATGCCTGTCTTGCATTGTATAGGAAAGTCTTTTTATCCACTGAAGCGTCCATTCCGTTGCCCGTCATGATGTCATGCCGTGTGCTCAAAAAACGTTTATGCGCAGCCATAAATATTTTCCCGGCCAGTGGGAACATTCCGGTGATGTTGATGTTCCTGCAGCGATAAATATTAATGCGCGAATCTGTCGCAAACCGCATAAATATACACTGCTTTTGAACAAGCATCGGGGAGTATCAAATTAAATGGATTTTTATTTTGCAGTGCGCTCAATTTGTCGTATCTTTGTAGCAATATATGTCGTTGTGGCAAACAACCGCTGTTGTCAGGCGGTGCGGCTCTCTGTATCAGGATGGCTTCTGTATTTGTTTGTGTTTATCCCGCGACTTATTATATTAACCGGAATAATCGGATAATTCAATATTTATAATTAATTACAATATGAGATTAAAAACCTTATTTACTGCGCTGTTTGCATTGGGCACATTGGGTGCCGGTGCAGCCAAGACTGCCGAGCCTGTTGACTATGTCAGCCCGCTCGTAGGAACACTTTCTAAATTCGAGTTATCCACCGGCAACACCTATCCGGCCATCGCCATGCCGTGGGGTATGAACTTCTGGATGCCACAGACCGGCAAGATGGGTGACGGATGGGCTTATGTATACACACAGGACAAGATACGTGGATTCAAGCAGACCCACCAGCCAAGCCCGTGGATAAACGACTTCGGTCAGTTCTCCATCATGCCTGTGACAGGAACTCCCGAGTTCGACCAGGACAAGCGTGCTTCGTGGTTCTCTCACAAGGCAGAGATAGCAAAGCCTTACTACTACCGCGTATATCTGGCCGACCACGACGTGGTTGCCGAAATGGCTCCTACAGACCGTGCCGTTGCCATGCGCTTCACATTCCCGGAGACAGACAAGTCGTACATCGTTCTGGATGCTTTCGACAGAGGTTCTTATGCCGAGATCATTCCTGAGAAGAACATGATCGTGGGTTACACCACACGCAACAGTGGCGGTGTGCCCGAGAACTTCAAAAACTATTTCGTGCTGAAGTTCGACAAACCTTTCACATACACAGCTGCCGTGACAGACGGTAAGGTTGATGCTTCGCAGCTGAAATCTACAAGCAACCACTCAGGTGCCATCGTAGGTTTCAAGACAAAGCGCGGCGAACAGGTCAATGTGCAGGTGGCTTCATCGTTCATCAGCCCTGAACAGGCACTTCTCAACCTCAAAGAACTTGGCGACGGCAACTTCGACCGCGTTAAGCAGCAGGGCCGTGACCGTTGGAACGAGGTGCTGGGCAAGATTGAGATAGAGGACGACAACATCGACCATCTGCGCACATTCTACTCTTGCCTCTACCGTTCGGCTCTGTTCCCCCACAGCTTCTACGAGATCGACGCCAACGGACAGCCTGTTCATTACAGCCCGCACAACGGCAAGGTGCTGCCGGGCTATCTCTACACCGGTACAGGTTTCTGGGACACATTCCGTTGTCTCTTCCCGCTGCTCAACCTCGTTTATCCTTCAATCAACGAGAAGATGCAGGCCGGTTTCGTAAATGTTTACAAGGAGAGCGGATTCCTTCCTGAGTGGTCAAGCCCCGGTCACAGAGGCTGTATGGTGGGCAACAACTCTGCTTCAGTGGTTGCCGATGCCTATCTGAAAGGTCTGCGCGGTTACGACGCAGAGACTCTTTGGGAGGCTGTAAAGCATGGCGCAAACTCTGTTCATCCGCAGATTTCTTCTACAGGACGCCTCGGATATGAATATTATAACAAACTGGGTTATGTGCCTTACGATGTTAAGATAAACGAGAACGTGGCACGTACGCTCGAGTATGCTTATGATGACTGGTGCATCTATAAGTTCGGTAAGGCTCTCGGCAAGTCTGACAAGGAGCTCAAACCGTTCCTCAAGCACGCCTTCAACTATAAGAACGTGTTCGACAAGGAGACAAAACTCATGCGCGGACGCAACAAGGACGGCAAGTTCCAGACTCCGTTCAGCCCGCTGAAGTGGGGTGACGCCTTCACCGAGGGTAACTCTTGGCACTACACATGGTCTGTATTCCACGACCCACAGGGACTCATCGACCTGATAGGCGGCAAGGCTACATTCAACGCAATGCTCGACTCTGTATTCAATGTTCCGCCATTGTTCGACGACAGCTACTACGGTGGAGTAATCCATGAGATACGTGAGATGCAGATAATGAACATGGGTAACTATGCTCACGGCAACCAGCCTATACAGCACATGATTTATCTCTACGGTTATTCTGGCGAGCCTTGGAAGACTCAGTACTGGATCCGTGAGGTGATGGACAAGCTCTACAACGCAAATCCTGACGGCTACTGCGGTGACGAGGACAACGGTCAGACATCTGCTTGGTATGTATTCTCTGCTATGGGATTCTATCCTGTATGCCCGGGTTCTAATGAGTATGTGCTCGGAACTCCGTACTTCGACAAGATGACTCTGCATCTGGAGAACGGTAAGACCGTGACAATCACTGCCGACAACAACAGTGCCGAGAACCGTTACATACAGAAGATGACACTCAACGGTGCCGACTACACAAAGAACTATGTGACACACAGCGATCTGCTCAACGGTGCAAACATTGTTTACACAATGTCTTCCACACCTAACAAGCAGCGCGGCATTGCCGACAGCGACGCTCCTTATTCGCTCACAAAAGAGCTGGCTAAGGGTAAGAAAAAGAAATAATCATCATTGATACGCATAGACTGGAGAGGCTTGGAAAACGGAATGCTTTCCGCCTCTCCAGTTTTTTATAACCGGGTTTGCGGAATTTATCCGGCCTATATACTTAACAATACAACATAACTATTACAATCATGAAAAAAACAATCCTTATGCTTGCGGCGGCATTGCTCACAACCGGGCTGAGAGCTGCCGATGACCTGACGCTCAAGTCGCCCGACGGCACTATCGGAGTGAACGTGAGCCTTGGCGACAAGGTGACTTATTCGGTAAGTGTTGACGGCAACGAGGTGCTCACAGGATGCGAGCTCGCCATGACCGTCGGCAATAAACAGCTGGGAGTGAAGCCGAAACTGAAAAACGTGAAACGCACTTCGGTTGACGAGACAATAAAGCGCGAGGTGCCTATAAAGAACGCACAGGTGAAAAACCACTACAATGCCATGACGCTCAACATGTCGGGCAATTACGCCATTGAGTTCAGAGCTTTCGACAACGGTGTGGCTTATCGCTTCGTGACAAACATTAAGGGCACTGCCGACGTGAAGGACGAGACTTTCAAAATAGGTTTCCCCGGTGATTATACGGCTCACGTTTCTTTCACAGATGGTTTCAAGACTTCGTATGAAAGTCCTTACAGCCACATCAAGACGCGCGACTTCAAGCCGTCGGACAAGATGATATATTTCCCGGTTTTGGTTGGTACGGACAAGAATTATAAGATTCTTATCTCTGAAGCTGACCTGAGAGACTATCCCTGTATGTTCCTAAAGGGTACCGGCGAGAACGGAATGACGGCAGTATTTCCTAAGGTTCCGCTTGAGTTCGGCGACGACGGCGACAGAAGTGTGAAGATACTGAAGGAGGCAGATTACATAGCCCGCACTCAGGGCAAGCGCTCGTTCCCGTGGCGTTACTTCGTAATCTCGAAGCAGGACAAGGATATCCTTGCCAACGAGATGACATACGTGCTCTCTTCTCCGTGCGAACTGAAGGACTGCAGTTGGATTAAACCGGGACAGGTGAGCTGGGACTGGTGGAACCACAAGATGATATGGGGCGTGAACTTCAAGGCCGGAATAAACAACGATACGTATAAATATTACATCGATTTCGCATCTAAGTTCGGCATTCCTTACATCATCCTTGACGAAGGATGGGCACGTACGACACGCGATCCGTTCAACTCAATCGACGCAATCAATATCCCTGAGCTCGTGGCTTATGGCAAGAGCAAGAACGTGGGCCTCATTCTGTGGCTGCCGTGGCTGACAGTTGAGAACCACATGAACCTCTTCAAACGCTATGCCGAGTGGGGAATTCCGGGTGTGAAGATAGATTTCATGGACCGCAGCGACCAGTGGATGGTGAACTTCTATGAAAGAGTGATAAAGGAAGCTGCCAAATACAAGATGGTGGTTGACTTCCACGGATCGTTCAAACCGGCAGGTCTGGAGCGCAGATATCCTAATCTTCTGTCTTACGAAGGAGTGCGTGGCATGGAGCAGAACGAGGGCTGTCGTCCGGAGAACACAATCTATCTGCCGTTCATCCGCAACGCTGTGGGAGCAATGGATTTCACTCCCGGTTCGATGAACTCGGCACAGCCGGAGTCAAACCGCTGCACCGATCCTAATCCGATGGGTATGGGTACACGTGCTTGTCAGATGGCGATGTATGTCGTTTTTGAGAGTGGCATACAGATGCTTTCGGATACTCCGACAAGATATTACGCCGAGGAGGAGTGCACTAAGTTCATAAGCTCGGTGCCTGTGACATGGGATGAGACACACGTCATCGATGCCAAGGTGGGCGAGTATGTTGTCGTGGCACGCCGTAAAGGTAACCGCTGGTTCATAGGAGCGATGAGCGCAGGCAACGCAAGAACCGTGAATGTGCCGCTCGACTTCCTCGGTGACGGTGGCAAACGCACCCTTACGTTCTTTGCCGACGGCGTGAATGCCGACCGTCAGGCTTTCGATTATGTGAAAGGTGAGAGCCAGGTGGACAAGTCTTCGGTGCTCACACTGAAGCTGGAACGCAACGGTGGCTGGTGCGGAGTGATTGAATAATCACGTAAGAATATAAAAAAGAGAAACGCGCGAACGGCGTTGTCTGCAGTCAGTGACACATTATTGTCCTGCTGCCGGCCGCGGTCCGCGCGTTTCTCTTGTCTTTATTGTCGTTTATTATTTATTTTTTCATTATCTTTCCCACTTGTTCGGCTATCTGTCTCATGCCTTTTATGGATGGATGACCGTTGAGTTTGTCGATGTCTTTCAGCATCACATATTTCACTTTATAGTGCTCGCAAACGGTGCGGCTCGACTCTGTTATATCCTCAGACAGCCCGTCGTTGATTATGACATATATCTCGACGTTCGGATAGCGTGCTATTGTGTTGTCTATCATATATGCCATTGCCGGGCGGAAAGAGTAGAGATCTTCCTTCGTCCAGTCGCTGTACTTATATTCGCCGATGGGTGATCCTGCCCAACTGTCGTTCGTTCCGCCGAAGATGAATATTATGTCGGGACATCCGAGATTCCAAAGACGGGTGCAGAATGAGCGGTCGCTGTAGTCTTCCTTGTTGTATCCGGTGTTGCATATTGTTGCTCCTGAGAACGAGTTGTTCACACACAGGCGAAGCCCTTTGATGCTTATCAGCTGGTGCCACCACGTCTGTTGCACCTTTGTCACGTCTGTGTTGTCGTGCTTTCCGGCGTTATACCACACGTAGTTCGTGCTCGGTTGCAGATAGCCTTGGAACGTACTGTACGAGTCACCGAGTATTGATACCGATTTCTTTGATTGTGCAGTGCACGAGATGCAGGCTGTAATCAGCAGGGCGAATAATATTATTTTTCTCATGTTCGTATCCTTGTATTGGATTGTTTGTTAGTTTTATGTTGTCTGTTATATTTCTCCATTGAGATAGCTCAGCACTTTTCCGCTGAGTTGAAGGAGCGATATCTCGCATATCTTTGTGTCGTATTCGGCAACGAGTATGCGCTCGCGGGCATCGAGCAGGCTTTGCTGCGCCTCGCGCATCTCAAATCCTGATATGCTGTGCTCAAGGTATTTGAGGTTTGCGAAATAGTAGTTTGTCTCTGCCGCAACGAGATTCTGCCTTTCCTTTTGCAGTATCTCCCAGTTGTTTCTGTATGCCTGCCAGAAGTTGTTTAGCTCCGATTTCAGTGAGAGTTTCAGGTTTTCACGTTCCAGTTCAGAGTATTTTATGTCGAGCTCAGCATTGCGTTTCTGCATCCTTCGCTTGCCGTCGAACAGTTTGAAGCCTACGGTTATTCCGGCGTTCAGTCCCCAGTTGTCGCGCTTCCGTGTGGCAGAGAGTTCGTAACGGTTCATGGTGTAGCCGTAGCCCATGTTGAGTCGCACGTAAGGATAGTCGCGCGACATAATCTTTTTGTAGTCTGCTTTCACGATGTCTGTATTCTTATCGGCCAGCAGGAGCGACGAGTTGGCAGACAGAGTGGCCTCCCACAGCTCGTCGTAGCGCAGGTTCGGGTTTACGTCGATGGTCGTATCGCGTATGCCGAGCAGTGCCATGACGTCCTCGTTGCCAAGCATCTCGTTCAGTGTTATTCTTGAAGTGTTGAGTGCTTCGCGCTGTTTCATGTATTGGGTACTGTCGGCGTTGAAGTCAACTTTTGCCTGCAGATATTCCAGTTGCGAGAAACTGCCGACGTGATAGTTCACTTCCACGATGCGCAATCGTTCGCGTGAGAGCTTCATGGCGTTGTGGAAGTTCTTCAGTCGGATGCTTTGCTGTATGAAGTTGTAGTATTCTGCGGTGAGCGATGCCACATAATCCTCAACTGCGACACGTGTCTGCAGCTCGCCCTGTTCCTTCATCAGCTGCAGCTGTTTGTAGTTTGTCCACACGTTGAAGCCGTCGAATATGGTCCAGTTGAGTTCTATTCCGGCGTCAAGAGTCCCGTCAAGGGCGTTGCTTTCTTTTGAAGTGATGCCCGTGCCTCTTGCTGTTGAGCTTGTGGTATGATAGTTTCCGCTGTATGAGGCAGTGAGATTCACTTCAGGCAACAGTCCCGCGTTGGCTGCCGTTGCATTGTTTGAGCTGACTTCCTGACGGTTTTTCACCATCCGTATTGAAAAGTTATTCTCAAGACCTTTGGCCAGACAGTCCTGCAATGTCGTCACTCCGACATCGTGGAATTCAGATTCCTGTTGGGCAGACGCGCTGCAAAAGCACATCAGAAAGAATATTCCGGTAATGAGTTTATTTTTCATTTGTTATCTTTTTTATTCTGTTTGTTGATATGAAACTGTAAACGGAAGGCACTACATACATCGTAAGAATGGTGGAGACAAGCATTCCGCCTACAACAGCCACACCCATTGCGATGCGCTGGTTGCATCCTTCGCCTGTGGCGAAAGCCAGCGGGATGAGGCCGAGAATGGTTGATGCACTCGTCATAAGAATAGGACGCAGACGCTGTTTTGCGGCTTCGCGTACGGCAGTCAGCTTGTCCATGCCGTCCTGTTGTTTCTGGTTGGCGAACTCAACGATAAGGATACCGTTCTTTGCCACAAGACCGATGAGCATGATGATGCCTATCTGGCTGAACACGTTCATTGTTATGTCGCCGAAATACATGAATATCAGCGCACCCGTTATGGCGAGTGGAACGGTAAGCATTATGATGAAAGGATCCTTGAAACTTTCGAACTGGGCTGCCAGAATGAGGTAGATGAGCACCAGAGCAAGGATGAAGGCGAACATAAGACTGGACGAACTCTCGCGGAAATCCTTGGAATCGCCTGCCAGAGACGTGCGGAACGTGTCGTCAAGAACCTCCTTCGCTATCTTGTCCATCTCGTCGAGACCTTGACCTATGGTCTTCCCTTCAGCCAATCCAGCGGAAACTGTTGCCGAAACGAAGCGGTTGTACCTGTACAGTTTAGGCGGAGCAATGGTGTTCTCTATTTCGATAAGGTTGTCCATCTGTATCATTTTCCCGTCGTTGCTGCGCAGATATATCGCACGCAGGTCGGCCGGCTTGTTGCGCTGCTGGCGGTTTATCTCACCGAGTATTTCATACTGTTTGCCGTTCATGTAGAAGTATCCCATGCGCTGTCCGCTGAGTCCGTACTGCAAGGTCTCGGACAAGTCGCGTGTGCTTACGCCCATTACGTTGGCCTTGTCGCGGTTTATGTGTATGCGTGCTTCGGGCTTGCTGAACTTCAGATCGACGTCAGCCATCTGGAAAACCGGATTCTCATACACCTTCTCCATGAATTTCGGGAGCACCTTTTCGAGCTTTTCGAGGTTGGTGGCCTGCAATACATACTGTATAGGCATGCGCGAACGGCGACCGCCGAACGATGACTGCTGCTGTACGAAAGCACGCGCTTTGGTCTTCTTCTGCACGGCAGCCGACAGCTTTTCGGCAACGTCCATCTGGCTGTAATCGCGGTCGGCCATGTCCTTAAGGGTCACCTGTATGTTTCCGCTTCCGCTCGACACACGTGCTGTGACGGCTTTTGCGTCGGGTATTATGGAGTCAACCACACGGTTGATGTCTTCAGTATAATCTCTTATGTATTCGTAGGTCACACCCTCTGCACCGCGCGTGTTGATGGTGATCATTGAGCGGTCTTCGAGCGGAGCCATCTCCGACGGAATCTTTCCCCACAGCACTACGATGAGCACGAGCATTAAGGCGATGAGCGGCAATATCCACATGCGGTGGCGCAACACGTATTTCAGCGATCTCTCATATATGTTGTTCAAACCTTCGAAGAACGGTTCGGTGGCGCGATAGAATGCGTTTTTCTTTTCCTTTTGTTTCAGAAGCTTCGTCGCAAGCATCGGTGTGAACGTGAGGGCGGAGAATGCCGATATGATGACGGCGCCCGAAATCACCATACTGAACTCACGGAACAGTCGGCCGGTGGTTCCTTCCATGAACACGATGGGGAAGAAAACTGCCACCAGAGTGATTGTCGTGGATATGACGGCAAAGAATATCTCCTTCGCGCCTTCTATTCCGGCTTCCTTCGGCGACATGCCCCTCTCTATTCGGATATAAATGTTCTCGGTCATCACAATGGCGTCGTCGACCACCAATCCCACGGCAAGCACCACGGCAAGCATCGTGAGCACGTTGATGGAGAAGCCGAACAGATACATTATGAAGAACGAACCGATGAGCGATACGGGAATGACGATGCAGGGAACAAGCGTCACACGCCAGTCGCGCAGGAAGAGGAAGATGATGATTATAACAAGGAGAAACGCCTCGTAAACCGTCTGTTTCACCTCGTTTATTGATGCGCGGATGAACTTTGTGTTGTCGAAGCCGTAGCTGTACTTCACGTCCTCGGGCAGGTCTTTCTTCATCTGCTCCATGCGTTTATACACGGCGTCGGCTATGTCGATGTGGTTCGCGCCGGGCTGAGGCACGACCACCACGCCCACCATCGGCACACCGTTCATCTTCATGTAGCTTTTTATGTCGGCGGCACCGAGTTCGGCGCGTCCTATGTCGCTGAAACGTATTATGCGGTTGCCGTCGTTCTTCACTATGAGATCGTCGAACATCTTCGCGGTGTTCATCAGTCCCATCGTGCGTATGTTCAGTTCGATGGTGTTTCCCTCGATGCTTCCCGATGGCAGTTCCACGTTCTCGTTGTCCACGGCGTTCTTCACGTCCATCGGTGTGATGCCATATCCCGCCATCTTTATCGGGTCGAGCCACAGTCGCATGGAGTATTTCTTCTCGCCCCAGATGCTCACGCTGCTCACGTCGGGGATGGTCTGAAGCTGCTCTTTCACCGTAAGGTCGGCTATCTCGCTGAGTTCCAGCAACGGCCTTTTCTCACTTTGCAGAGCCACCATGAGTATAGGCGAGGCGTCGGCATCGGCTTTCGACACAGTGGGAGGGTCGCAGTCGCGCGGCAGATAGCGCTGTGCGCGCGAGACCTTATCGCGTACGTCGTTGGCGGCAGTCTCCAGATCGACCGACAGTTCGAACTCCACCGTTATGCGGCTTTTGCCCTGTTCGCTCGTACTCGTAAGCGAGCGTATGCCGGGAATACCGTTGATGTTCTGCTCAAGCGGCTCCGTTATCTGATTCTCTATGACGTCGGCGTTGGCTCCGGCGTACGAGCAGGTTACTGAAATGATAGGATTATCGACTGACGGATATTCTCTCACACCCAGGTACGCATAGCCTATTATTCCAAAAAGCAGAATGATCACGGTCATCACCGTAGCGAGAACAGGTCTGCGTATGCTTATTTCGGAAATGTTCATTATTCGTGTTTTTTATGTGCATTAATCAATCTTATCGAGAGTTACCGGCAAATCGGTGCGGAGCTGCAGCGTTCCTGAAGTTATCAGCGTGTCGCCTACGCTAAGTCCTCTTAACACCTGTACCTTGTCCTCCGTTCTCAGTCCGATTGTTATTTCCACCGGCTGAGCCTTTCCCGATTTGTAAAGGAACACCTTGTCTTTACCCATTTCGGGCACTACGGCCTCAGAAGGAATGGCTATGGCGTCCTTTATCTCCTGTTTCTTCAGATTGATGCTGGCATACCGTCCCGGCGTCAGTTTACCGTCGGCGTTGGCATATATCGCGCGTACTGTAAGAGTGTGAGTGTTCATGTCGATGGCAGACTCCTTGGCATAGACCTTTGCCGGGAATGTGTGGAGCACTCCGTCGATGGAGAACTGAAGCCTTGTGCCCGGCTTGATGTCTCTCGCGTATCGTTCGGGAATGGCGAACTCCACCTTCAGCGGAACTATTCTCGTCAGCTTGCTCACAACCGTCTGCGGTGTGGCGTATGCACCGACGCTTATCTGCCGCAATCCGATTATTCCGTCGAACGGTGCCCGCAGCTCTGTCAGTTCTATCTGAGCTTTCACTATGTCGATGTCGGCCTGCAGCGTGGCAAGCTCCGTGTTCACCTGTTCATAGGCTTCCTGGCTTACGGCGTCGTGCTGCAACAGCGTGCGCTGCCTGTAAACACGGTCTTTGGCGAGCTTGAGCTGCGACACCAGTCTCTTGAGTTCGGCCTGCAGTTTCTTGTCGTTCACCTTTGCCAGGAGCTGTCCTTTTTTCACGTGCACGCCCTCTTTGAACATTATGCTTACCACCTGTCCGGACGTCTCAAAAGACAGATCGACGCTTTCGTCCGGAATGAGTGTTCCGGTGACTGTGAACTCGTCGGTCAGGGGCCCGGTCTTTATGATTGTGGCGTTTACGTTCAGCTGTTTGTTTTTTCCCCTTCCGCCCTGTACTACCTTTTCGGCATCAGCCAGTTCGGAGTTGGTTTTAGGCATTTGTGAATACACACCCCACACGACCAGTGCGCATACGATAGCAGCTATCAGGCCCCATTTCAGTTTTTTGTTCATCTTTTAGTTTTTAGTTTATTAGTTCGGTTGCATAATGTGCAGATACGGTCTTTTGCGGTTACAAAAGATTCTGTCACACGAAAAAAAGTATTGTAAATCAGTATTGGATATGCGAAGATAATAAATTAGAATATAGAACCCAAAAAGTTTTTACATTATTTATGGATTATGATTGAAAATATTTGAAAAACCGAGGCTGTTTTTTCCGATTTTATGTTTTTGTCTTCCTGAAAATGCAAAATTATTAAATACGGGCACATCCGGTGGATAGTCGGTGTGAATAAAGAACTTATCCGTATGTCATGGAAATTTCCTGTTAGTCGGATAAATGTTTTCCACATTATTTCTCACGCTTAATATCATCGTTTTACACGAAAACTCAAAGGATGAACTTACAGTTTTTCTTGACGTAATTTTGACAAAATATTTTCTCAAAAGAGGTGTAAAGGAATGTTAAAACAGGCGTTGCGGAGGCCGTTTCGGGCTTTATGGTCTTTAGATATACCCCATAACATAGTCCGAAAAAGTTCTTTTCGCGTTCCGATATTGCCCATTTTGCAGTACGATAAAGCCTATATTAGGGTGCGAAATGGCCCATTTCAGCCTCCAATATAGGCCATTTCGCATGTCGAAATGGTGCTTTTCGCAGGACGATAAAACACCTTTTAAATATAAGTTATTGATATTCAATATCTTATAAAAACCTCTTATATTTCGCGTATTTGCGTCCGAGGGAAAGTCTGCGTGCAAATACGCGCTTATTTTTCGGGGTAGAGTGGGAAACCGGGGCGTGAAAATCGAAATCAGGTTATAAATTGAAAGTATCCCGTATATTTTTCATCCGGCAAAAGAAACCGATGCTGCTTCTATGTTGAAACGTCTGTCTTTCTGTCTGAATTAAGCGCGGATTTGTTCCTATGGATTCTGAATGTGCTCATCTTCTGTTACATATCAGTCTGTTGTCGTGTTAATAATTCTCTGTATCGGTTGCCTGTTCCGCTGCCGGCTTATCATCTGCGGTCTGTCGGCAAGCGGGCGGATAGTGTCTGCATCACGGTTTTCGGTTCGTCTTTAAAATCGCGGATATGGCGGTCGGGCGTTAAATTCCGAAGATAATAATTTGGATGTTTAAAAACTAATATTTATATTTGCAAAAACAAAAAAGCCTGTTTGCCGCGCTTGCAGCATTCCGGAAGGGTTACATCCGAGACCGTCTGCGGGCTGCTGAATGCCATGAAAGCTTCGGATGCGGTGCTCGGGTGTCGGATGTAAGATTACAGCTAAACCAAATAAACAAACAATAATAAGAAGATATGATTGACGTTAAAGAGACATTAAATGCCGCCGGTGAGCGCATGGAGATGGCTGCGATGTATCTTGAAGAGCAGCTTGCCCGCATACGTGCCGGACGTGCCAACGTGGCCATTCTCGAAGGTGTGAGAGTGAACTCTTACGGTTCGATGGTGCCATTGAATCAGGTTGCCAACGTATCAGTGCCCGACCCACGTACCATCGCCATCCGTCCTTGGGACAAGAAGGCCATCCGCGACATAGAGAAAGCCATCATGGACAGTGATGTAGGCATCACTCCTGAGAACAACGGTGAGATTATCCGTCTCGGCATTCCGCAGCCAACGGAGGAGCGTCGCCGCGAACTGGTGAAACAGTGCAACAAGATTGGCGAGAAGACAAAGGTGGAAGTGCGCAACGCACGTTCAGAGACAAAGGAGAAACTGAAGAAAGCCATCAAGGACGGACTGTCTGAAGACAACGAGAAGGACGCCGAACAGGAACTTCAGAAGATTCACGACAAGTACATCAAGAAGATTGATGAGCTGCTCGCTGAAAAGACAAAAGAAATAATGACAGTATAAATTCATTGAAAAGAAAGAAAATAAACGCGGCGCGCACCGGCTGTCACGGATGTTCTGTATGAAGATTCCGGCTGTCCGTAATGCGTGTGTGGGTTGTTTTCTTTCTTCTCTTTTTTATATTTTTTCCCATTACGATGCAAGGCTTAGTGATAAAGAATACCGGTAGCTGGTACACGGTGAAGACCGTGGAAGGCGATATCGTGGAATGCAAGATTAAAGGAAACTTCCGGCTCAAGGGCATCCGCAGTACCAATCCTGTGGCTGTGGGCGACCACGTGGAGATAGAGCGCAACCAGCAGGACACGGCATTCATCACTGCCATTGACGACCGTAAGAACTACATCATACGCAAATCGCAGAACCTGAGCAAGCAGAGTCACATCATAGCTGCCAATGTTGATCAGGCATTTCTCGTTGTGACGGTGGAGCGTCCGCAGACAAGCACTACGTTCATCGATCGCTTCCTGGCTACGGCTGAGGCTTACAGCGTGCCCGTTGTGCTCGTGTTCAACAAGACCGACCTGCTCGACGACGATCTAATGCACTATCAGCAGATGATGATCGACCTTTATGAGACGGTGGGCTATAAGTGTGTTCAGGTGTCGGCTCAGACAGGTGAGGGCATGGAACAGCTCAAGGACTTGTTGCGCGGAAAAATCACTCTGCTGAGCGGAAATAGCGGAGTGGGCAAGTCAACGATGATAAACAGGCTGCTGCCCGGTGTCAATCTGCGCACGGCGGAGATAAGCGACGCCCACAATACGGGCATGCACACCACCACTTTCAGCGAGATGCTGCCTTTGCCTGGCGGAGGATATATCATCGACACGCCGGGAATAAAGGGCTTCGGCACGTTCAACATGGAGCCGGAGGAGCTTACGAGCTACTTTAAGGAGATATTCCATTTCTCAAAGAACTGCCGTTTCAGCAACTGCACCCATACCCATGAGCCCGGATGTGCCGTGCTCAAGGCTGTTGAAGACCATTACATCGCGGCGAGCCGTTATCAGAGTTATCTGTCGATGCTCGAGGATAAGGACGAGAACAAATACCGAGAGGCTTATTGACGTGTCTGCCGGCGCAGCGTCATCATAAGGAATTTATCCAGCCGGCAATATCCTTCATCACGTCTTCAGACATTGTTTCCTCTATCGCTCCGTACTCATCGGCATATCCTGTCGTGCAGTGCTGGAACAGGTGGTTGAGGCCGTCGTATTCCTTTATCATGTTTTTCGGGTTGTGCGGGAGCAGACTCTTTATTCTGTCGAGGTTGAGTCGGGGCTTCACCTGTGTGTCCATCGTTCCGTTCAGAGCCATCACCGGACACGTTGTTGAGGCTATCACGTCAGCCGGATCGTAGTTTACGAAGTATCTGAGCCACGCGTTCCCTTCGGTCTCAGCCTGTTTTCTTATGTCCGCTGCGGTAACATCGGCTGGTTGTCCCATACGTCTGAGTGCGTCGTTGCTTTGTCCGGCTACTATCGTGTCGCCCTTGACACCCGTTCCTGCCAGGCTCACGATGAAGTCGGCATTGCCGTCGGCAGCCAGCATGAAGGCTATCGTTCCGCCCTCGCTGTGGCCTATCACTCCTATGCGTGAGAATTTTCCGTGCATTCCGCGCAGCATATCGAGTCCGGCCGCGGCATCATTCATGAAGTCGGCCGTTGTGGCTTTTGCGGCGTCGCCGGTCGATTTACCGGTTCCGCGGTCGTCATATCTCAGCGACGCTATGCCGTTGCGTGCCAGTCGGTCGGCCAGGACAAGAAAGGGTTTGTGTCCGAACACCTCCTCGTCGCGGTTCTGCAGACCGCTTCCGCTCACCATAATCACCACCGGCACAGGCTTCTTTCCGTCGTAGCCTTCGGGCCATGTCAGTGTGCCGCTGAGCACTGCTCCCGCTGCCTTGTTCTCAAAGCTCACCTCCTGTGTGGTGTAACCCAGTGGCGGTTTGGGCGTCTGTGGTCTGTTCATCACCACGCCGCCACGCTTCAGGTCGAGCCTGAACGGCATGCCCATTTGCGTGAAACGTCCCGTTATCAAGTCTTTTGTGATGCGTCCGGCATACGTTGCCGCGATGTCGGGCACGGTTATGTTGATGGAGTCCGCCGTGAGAACGTTCACCTCTGTCTTTATTCCCTTTGCTCCCTGCATTGGACTGTCAAGGGTACAACTCGGCTTTCCGTCGCTGCCTGTGGCGATGTTGAGCACCAGCGGCAGTTCTTTTCCCTGTCCTAAAATCAGATTGCCCGACCATTGTCCGTCGGTTGTCTGTGCCGTCATGTCAGCCGCACAGGCGAGGAGTATTGCGGATATGAATGTGAAAGCAGCTTTCATCCTTTTCTTTTTATGAGTGTTCTGAATACCACGAGTGTCACGCATAAGGCTATGACAAGCAGTATGGGATATATCGAATCCTTGTTTGCCGGGTCGGCTGCGCTGCCGAGAAAGGCGAGGCCCATCTCTAAAGCCATGACCCTTGCCATGCGTATTATCAGTGAGTATTGCGCGGTGTTGTGCAGTTTTATGTGTATGTTGATCATCCGGTCGGGGAAGTATGCAGCTACCAGACACAGCAATACTGCCGCCGTACCGATGATGCTGTTCACAAGAATGCGGCCCGCCTCGTTGCTGCCTTCAGACATCGATATGATGACGGTCTGGTCGATGCTTTGCAGGTCGTTCATTGTCACGACCCACATTATTATTACTATGATTGCAGCCATCGCCTCAAAGATGTTGCCTTCCATTGTGCGGTACACCTTTATTCTGTTTTCATTATTCTTCAGTCTCATCGTTTTCTTTCTTTTCCTGCTTCTTTTTCTTCAGACGACCGCTCTTGCGCAGTGCCTCCGTGATGATCCATTGCAGCTGCCCGTTGGTGCTGCGGAACTCATCGGCTGCCCACGCTTCGATGGCATTCATCATATCGGCGTCGATTCTGAGAATGAAGCTCTTTGTTTTATTTTCTTTTTTTGCCATGTCAGTGTTTTGTCATGACCGGTTGTTTTTAATGCTTTATCCGGGCCGGCATGGTGCCGGCCCGTTCACTTAATGATTCAGAGTGCCTGTGTTCACTACCGGTTGCGCGGCCTCGTCGCTGCAGAGCACCACCATGAGATTGCTCACCATGGCAGCCTTCTTGTCGTCGTCG
>ERZ779669.482-NODE-482-length-23858-cov-3.799983_pt1 | contig 23858 bp, 10 predicted proteins | sample MGYA00511372_ERZ779669 | MGnify/ENA primary metagenome ERZ779669 (study PRJEB29588, sample SAMEA1967891) | human gut metagenome | biome: human gut; feature: human-associated habitat; material: faeces | place: Denmark | collected 2008/2010 ... | reverse complement strand
CGCTCACGGCGAGGATAATTGGCAAAATATAAAGACCTTGTATTCTAAGGTAGGTACGATGATTTATAATAAGGAGTCTCGTGACTGTATTGTAAGAATAGGTGAATAGATTTTTCTTCATAATATAAACACATCGGCTCTCTTGTCCGTGAGGATAGGAGAGTTTTTTTATTTTTTTTTAGTCCTTTACTTATGACATATTTGATCTTTTATTGCGCAGGAATAATCTAGCTTTGCCAAAAACTAGTATTATGATTACATTGAATGATGTCAATAACGAACTCCATGTCCGGTTATATATACTGGAGGTGCTTAAGGATTATATAAGAGATGATGATTTCGATGGTCTTGTAGATAAGGCGTTGGATTTTGTCATGGAAGGCGTTTCTATACCTAAGGCTCCGGCCAAGGATACCACCATGAGTGACATATCAAAGAGCGTTTTGGCCTTGGTAGCGGGTGCTGGATTAGATGAGAGGCTAAGCAAAAGCTCTTTAGAGTTAGCTTACGATAGGTGTAAGATGAGGTACGTATTCGATCCTCGAAATCGGGATATGCACGGTGTAGTCGTAGGTTATTCCAATGACTTTAATAGTCTGGTCGCTGTGTGTGATGAGGGATCGAAGAAAGGGGTGGACAAAGGATCTACTGATTTTGTGGACGTCAATGAGAGATACGTGACTAACGGGTTCTTCTACATATCCGTAGAGGACGCCGACAAGCAATCAAGCTACATGGGGAAAAATCCATAATTATTATGTTTTTGTATTTTCATTAGGGGTAAACGTTGCAAAGTGTTTAGATTTTCCTTCTGGCTTGTAAGAGTCAGAAGGATTTTCTATTTTTGTGCGATTTGAATGTTTTGCATAATACGTACAGTTTATTAGAATCCGCCACATAAGTGATTATCTGGCGGATTTGCTATATTTGCGAAAAACATAACATCGTGCAAAATAATTCTAATATAGCGGTTCCCGATTCCGGGATGAACAGGGATAAGCATCCACAGGACCTATCCCCGTCTGAGTACAGTTTCGCCTTGAACGCTACCATAGAGGGTGACGATGGAAGCCAGCTTAAGATCCATAATGAGCCTAGTACCCTTTTATGTAAGCGATTTGATGGCTATAAGGTTATTGGGTATAAGAATGATATAGCTGGTGATAACACTTATTTCTTTCTGGTGAATCCTGATAACAACACCTCTAAGATCACGTTCATGAGGTCATTGGATTATGTCAAGACCGTAGAGGATCAATTAGCGGGATCAGGGAAAGATATTCATCGTATCCTTGGCGAGAGGCTTGAGGAGTCGGATGGTCGTTTCGATGAGATATGTGATTTGATGGAGGTGTTGATAGAGGATGGGACCGATGACCCTTGTCTTAACTTTTCCATTCATCACCCGATCTTTGATATAGAGATCAAGGATGAGAAGTGTGGTAAGGTGATATACTGGACTGATGGATATAACCCCCAGCGATATGTTATGGTTGACAAGGCACTTAATCCGGATGATGATGGTGACTTCTGGTATCATTACCATGGGTATAAGACATGTGGGGATGACAAGCCAATAGAGAGGTGTAGGCTGGCCTGCGAGAAGCTGCTGGTGTTCCCGTTGCTGACGGCCCCGTGCGTGGAGCCTGAGGTCGTGGAGTTCGGGGGAAGCCTGCGTGCCGGGACCTACCAGTTCTGCGTGGCACTGTGCGATGAGTTCGGGATTGAGAAGACTGGATATTGCTCATTGACCAACCCAATCATGTTATTCGATCGTCAAGATATGGTTATCCGCGATGGTTTATGGGGTAAGTCAACCAACATGGGTATCCGCCTTACCGTGTCTAATATAGATAAGCAGGTATCTCATTATAAGATAGGCGTTATACAGAACACGGTTGGGTTTAATGGTGAGCAAAGCCCGGTTCTTGAGTATTTCATAGAAGGTATACATCCGATAACGGAAAGGACCATCTATTACCTTACGGATCAGTATAGCGAGCGTACGACCATGGAGAAGTTATCCAAGGAAATACCGGTATATAAGACAGCCAGAGGCATGACGTCTGTCGGGAATCGTCTTCTTCAATACGGCTTGACCGTGGAGAATGAATGGAATCTTCAACCGGTCGTTAATTTCTTGGGTCATTTCGTTAAATGGCAGACATCGATAGCCACGGAGAATCTATATAAAGACGGTGTGGCTTGCTCTAAATACGCCTCTTTCATGCGTGACGAGGTATATCCGTTGGGTATAAGATTCTTTACCAATACGGGATACAGGACAGCTAGATTCCCGCTTATCCCTCGTCCGGCCACAAGGGAGGAGATGGAGGTTATCGTTGATGAGGACGGCAACTCTGAAGACCTATCGGCGGCTTCGGTATTGGAGAACAACCCGCAGTGCGCCGGGAACAGCCGCCGTTATCTTTGGCAGTTTAAGAATACGGCAAAGATCATAAACGACCCGTCTTGGGGATTTGATGATTTTGGGGGAGAATGCAAGAATCAGCTAGAGGTTAAGCAACTCAGATATGTAGAACAGGAATATGCCACGGTAGGAGAGACCCAATTCGTTATCAACACGATGGGGGAAGATGTTACGGTAGATGATGCTATTGATTATATCGCTGATAATATAGAGAACTTGTGTGATATCATAGAATCTAATGTAGGTATTACTGACGAGTTATGCGCTGCTATATCATTGCCAGAGGATCAAGACGGTATAAAGGCTCCCGATTTCCCTAGTGGATGTGATGATATCGAGAGGATAGAGACCAGGACTATATTGGATAAAAACTCTTTGGTGGATTCTAGGATTGATTTTACATATAAGTTGGCTAGTGATTATACGGAGACAGAGCCTACCACCTTAATACAAAGTAACGCCGAGTCACAAAGGAAATTTTCTGTATTGTGTGATTTCGATAATTACTCCAGTGGAGGTGAGAATATCATAGATCTGGTTCAAGAATGGCTGGATGGTCAGGATGAGGACAAATTCCCGTCTGATATAGATTCTTCCGCCTTGGTCTTGTGTCAGGATATGTCTAATGTCCGGCAGTTATATGATGAGGGTATATGTACTAATGGGTGTTCGGTAGGTGATCCTTACGTGAATCCTACTATTAATGATGTTCAACTACCCACGTTCCAAGGAGGTAGGTCATTGGGTAAATGTACGTTCTTATTCCAAGGCGATGGGTGGGAAGGCAAGAAGCATACCGAGACTATGCTTGATATATTGATGGATTCAATGAAAAAGTACTTCCCTCAATATGAGAGTCAGTTTGGTATTGAGAACGCCATGTGTCTTTTTGGTGATGGTGATAACTCTAAGTTCAATACCGGCATATCTACTGATTGGGAAGATCGTGTGTCTGTGCAGAATGATATTGACGCCAAGACCAATTGGTTCGGTAGAAGCAACTTGACTTATTTCAAGTTCTATCCACATGTATCCTCATACGCCAGATGGGTGGAGTTGGATTACGAAAAATACGTAAGCGGTTTATCCGATCCTGATAACGGTATTATGTATATAGAGATGATGGGTAACTATAATTATCCGATCGGTGACTCATCATCATACAACAAGGTTCGTATAACATTTTTCTCGGATAAGGAAGGTACCGTGGCTCCTAATCCTTTGGCTAATGATGCCAAGAAAGGTGTTATAGTGAATTACGTGGATCATAAGATGTTTATGATGCCAAAGTACTTGTTCTGGAATGATGACAAGACTACTTTCCATAAGATATATGTTTGTATTGAGCCAGCGGTATGTGTGTTCTTCACCGGTTTCGCCATGAGGCAGGACATGAAGGAACTTGCAGGATTCTATACGGCCGGCACCGCCATTTTCCCTGCCCCGTTCTGTTTTGGCATTCGGCCACTGGAGGTGAAATACGTATTCTTCTTTACGAAAGAACTGAAATTAAGAAGATTTGTCACATATGAGGCGAAATGCATCTCATGTGGAGATAAACCCGCTGATTGTGCTCCTAGACCTTATCAGTATGGTGATTTTGGTTATTGGGAATCTATCAATAAGTATCCGGCTAATTTTGAGTTGTATGATTCAAGTAAGATCGGGATGTCGTCGGGAGGATCGAAGAGGAAGGATATAATAGATTCTTTGACGAAATACTATGGGTCTCCTAAATCCGTTGAGGGTAAGTCTTACTTCACTGGTAATGGGGATAACGCTGAGTACCCCAATACGTCAACCACATTTTGTCAGAAACCTATACGTCATTACAAGTTCCCGGATAACTCTGTCGCTCCTTTTATGGGTAATCCGTCTCAACTGACCGGTCAATATGGAGTTGACTCCTATATTTATCCTATGGGGGTGATGCTTGATGACGATATCGTTAATGAGTTTCTGGATATAGCGGTAGAGAATGGCCTTATAGATAAGGATAGAAGGGATTCCATAATAGGATATGAGTTGTATAGGGGCGATAGGACATTGGATAAGAGCGTTATCGGTACCGGTCTGGCTTATGATATGTTTAAGTACGATGATCCCGACGGATCGGCTAACCTTTATCCTAATTATCCTTACAATGATTTGTCTGATGATATGTATATCTATAAGGATATTAATCGTGAGAATTTTATAACGCATCCGTTTAACAGGAAGGGTAATATCTGGTATTCATTCTTAAGCCCTGATATTGCCTTCAACAAGCCTGATGCTCCCACTGAGTGCCTTGTTGATGGTTATCAATTAGGTAAATCCTCCGGTATATTCAGGGAGGTGGAGGATCACCCTAAATGGACGATATTAGGAAGTAAGGCTTATAGTATGGCAACGTCATTGGCTACGGTGGAGGCTATGGCTAATTTAATATCCGCTATAGCTGAATATACATATCAATCGGCGTCCCAACAATATGTCGGTGGAGGCGTGATGTTTTTGGCCAACCCTGTCGGCATAGCGCTGACGGCTATCCGTCTGGCTACAGGTATCGCCAAGGCCACAGCCCAGTCCGTGGTGGATATAGGCAAGTACAGGTATCAGTGGTTAACGGCATTGATAGATAGGGGACCTAGACGGAACTATGCTTATTACTATACTTCTGTCGCTCATTATAATTTATTTTACCAAAAAATAGGGGAGTCAGAGTTACGTGGATTGTCAACGGCTAAATATATCAAGAGCGGGTTATATCCGGTAACAGACATCTCGTCGCAGGGGGAAACCGTAGGTGGTAAGCCTATTGTCATAAACAACCTCGATCGTGAGCATTCGTTGTTTATGTCATTTGGTATGGATAAGTATATGCTTGAATATCCGGAGTTGGTTTCAAGTTATGATACCAGCCGTATTCAGGATGAGTGTAATATTCGTAACGATGAGGTGGCTGGTATGACGCCTCATTTTATGACACGTGAATCTTTCGTATCCTGTCCCTATATGAGGATAAAGAAATACTCTCCGGCTCAATACGGGCAGATAGAGGATATCAGATGGGTATCGTTAGGTGGTTGCGGGTTGATGGATAAGGATAAGCGTAAACCTGTTTTTGGAGGTGATGTATTTATATCAAGATTTTCACTTAAGAGGAAGATGCCTATGTTTTACTTGACTCAGTTCGGTCAGGGGGACATGATACCATTCCCTTATTATGATTATCGGAACATCGGGTATCCCCGTTATTTCGTTAATTACGACACCGGGGAGGATTATCTTAATAAGACCGATACGGATACCGGATCGCTATACTCTTTCTTCCCCTAGCCGGAAGAGCGCTTATGAGATGGTTTGCAAGACCGGAGATATGTATCTTAGCGGTCGTTTCTTCCTATACTTCTATGGCATACCTCAGTTTCTTGTGGAGTCTGAGATCAATTGCAATTTCCGTATAGCCGGACCTGAGCCTTACGAGGGGTTCTATCCGGAGGTGGGGGATTATATATCATGGACTCAGGAGCGTAATGTCCCTATATCAAGGGATAATGTGTTTAAGATAAGTCCTGTGTATAAGAATCGATTTACGTTAGGTGGCAGGTCATTACCAGAGACGTATGATAGCAATTTTTGGGACTGCGCTTACCAAAGACCCAACGGCGTCATATGGAGCACCGCCGACGTGTCGGAGAACGGCATGACCGATCCTTGGCTGTCGTACAAGCCTATGGATTACCATGAGTTCAAGACATCTTTCGGGAAACTTATAAGCATGAAAGGGATAGAGTCGGATCAGATACTGGCTCGTTTTGAGAATCAGGTAGGGTTGTACAATGCCATAGACGTGTTGGCGGAGAGAATATCCCCGGAGAATAGCGAGCTAGGGACAGGTGGTCTTTTCGCCTCTCGTGGTATCGAGTATAATAATACGACGTTAGGATATTCCGGGACCCAGAGCCGGGATATGGTCAGTTGTGAGTTTGGGCATTTTTGGGTCGATTTAAGGCGTGGTCAGGTGTTTAAGGTAGATTCTAATGGTAGGAATCTTACGGAGGTCACACCGGGGCTTAGAAACTGGTTTAAGGAGCATCTTCAGATGAAGATCATCCGTAGCCGGATATATAACGCCGATACGGATGCTGAGTTGTCTTATTATGATATCGATAACAAGTTCTTTGGTATAGGGCTGTCCATGGGTTGGGATAATCGTTTCAAGAGGGTATTGATAACCAAGAGGGATTACATACCGGTAGGGAATCCAAGCGAGTACCAATTCAGGGGAGGCCGGTTCTACAGGAACGGGCAGGCGGTGGAGCTTTCGGACACCAGCCATTTCACGGATGTTTCCTTTACCGTTGGATATAATTGTTTGAAGGGTGAGTGGAAATCATATCTATCATACACCCCTGACTATTATATCGAGCACCAGCATTATTTTCAGTCTGGTAAGAACTATTCTAGTGATAGTCGAGAAGTGGGATTGTGGTCTCATGGCTTAACCAATCAATCGTATCAGGTATTTTATGGTAAGCTATATCCGTTCGTCATAGAGGTACCTGTCCGTGAGCAGTATGTGAATAAGATCCTCACGAACTACCAATATCGGATGGATGCCAGAAGGTATCAGGATGAGGTTAATTATCAGGTTAGAAGAACAACTGGATTTAATAAGGCATGGTTCTATAACGATACCAACAACAGTGGAGAGCTTAGGATGACCATCGCCGATAAGAACGACATGAGCCAGCGCCTAAGATATCCTATAACTAACGACGATAGCCGTGATATACTGGTGACGGAAGTGGACCAGAAGATCAACATCAACGACTACTTCAACGAGGTTAAGGACGATACTAATAACCTACCGGTATGGGTTAAGGACGTGAACGATATTGGCCGGGAGATCGACCCCAGGGCTGTCGATTATCACCGGAGGTGGCGTGATCGTCTTCGTGGCGATTGGTTCTTGGTAAGGTTCGTGAATGACATTGAGAGCCGGTTCAAGATGATAGTAAGATGGTTTAGTAATGATGAGAAAATTTATTGATTTATTAACATATGGGGGGGGTAGGGGTATTTGCCGCCTCCTCTTATATATTGAAATGATATGGAAGATTTTATCGGTAAGTACAATGGAGGTCAAATAGAAAGTAGGCTTGATAAGGTCAAGGATATGGTTGGCGCCACGGCGTCGCTGCGGGATTGGTGCCGGCTCCCGCAGCGGAGAAGCGTACAGCCTTTCTTCGTGGTGACGGCACATGGCAGGATATAGATGTTCATGAGCCAGGCTTCTTGAGTGATAATTTCTATGATGAGAATGATTTTAGATATATATTATTTAATATAGCTTTTAGTGAAGTGTCTACCATCACTCGGGAGCAATATGATATAATAGCTTCGAAATGCGAGGTAGACAAATCGATGCAATACCTGCTTTTAGGGTTATCTACGTCCTACGGTGTTGGGGATGTAATAATAACGAAAGATTCGTCCGAAAATATACAAGCCGTATTACGTACAGGAGGAAAGGTCGAATTTGGATATATGTTATCTTATAATGTAATTATTGATATATCCAAAGACCTTACTTTTACCTCCTCTATCTCCCAATATACAGTACATATGGTTGATAATCAGAGTAAGGATATAGCCTTAACGATTAGTGATCAAAACGGAGATAACAGGATTATCAACTTCTCTACGGCCGGTGCAGGGACCAAGGCCTTGATGGATGATGGAACTTATAAGGAGATAGGTTCTTCTGGAGTGGATATCTCAAGCTATATTTTAGAAGGAATTGATTTTAAGAAAAATACTACCAAGGAAGGTTTTGACAAGATAAAAAGCTGTGTTATTAATAAACAGCATATGTATCTGTATTTTTATATGGAAATTTAAATTTGTGTGTATATGATTTTGGTAGTTCGAAGATTGTCAATGTTGATATAAACTCACAAGATTATAGCATAACTGTTAATACGCAATGATATGGTGAAAAAGAGATCTGCTGTTAGTAAATCAGGTAAGTGCCCTAAATCGGGGTGCATCAAGAAAGTAGGAAGTGATTGGAGAGTAGTTAGTAACAAGACCGGAAAGTTATGGCCAGCCAAGTACAAGTCGAGGGATTCGGCTAAGAAAGCTCTAGCGGCTTATCACATGCATTGAAAAGCGTAGGCGGGTAGGTGATTAAGATCATGTACTCGCCTATTGTTTTATCCTGCATCCGATTATGTATATCTTTGTAGAAAACGTGATTTATGGCTAAGAAAGACAAGAAAGAGGAAATCCCTTCATGGATAAAGGATTTGTATAAGGAGGATCTTGATCGTGTCGTAAGAGGCGAGCGTCCTATGTATTTCAGGGGTATGGATGATAGTCCTTTAAGGAACGTATCCCCGGAGTTTGATATCCTTAGCGGAGGAGCTGCTGTTAAGGGTATGAATGGGATAAGAGGTGCGTTGTCTCCGTTGAATAATGGCATGGGTAATTATAATTTCAGCATTAGGGGTATAAATAAGAAGATAGGCGAGCTGGTTGATGAGGCGGGGTTGTATTTGCCTGAGAAATTAAGACCTGTATATCGGACTGTGGTGGATGCTATGTCGAGTTCCAAGAATAAGGGGTTGGGTCATATCACGCAGCCGTTGGCCAACGCCCTGTACCCAGCGGACGAGCGACGGGACCGGCGTCTGGAAGGGGAGTACCCTGTTGGTTATGTGGATGCCATAGACGGCATATGGCCTAGGGAGAAATATGGGTTATGGGGAGAGAAAATTGAGCGGAAAGCCGAAGGAGGTCCTACTGGTAATGATCCTATGTATGTAAGACAAGATGTATCTGATAGAGCTTTGTATTTAAAAGACATCATAGGTAACGCCGTAAGAAGGAGGTTGTATGAGAATGTAACACCTGATGTGGTAGCCTCAAATGCCAGTCTTCCCGATAAGGTTAAGGAGTTTATATACGGAAGAAATGGCAAAGCTAATGTTGATGAATATAGTGAACAGCTATGGGATAGATTCTTATCCCAACCTAATAGTCTTGACGGAAATAGCAAGGAAATAAGAATCCCCGATAATATTATTGCTGATATTGAGAAGATGTTTAATCGTGACACTAAGGATGAGATAAAGAGGTTAGATAAGAAGATTCGTGATACGGAGCGAGAAATATATGGTTCCGATAAGCCGGTTACAGATGATGCTTATGGTAGGCTGGAGTTTTTGAAAAAGTCTAGAGAATGGGTAGATATCTTTGAGAAGAATCGTAATTCGGTAAGATCCGGAAAGCCTACGGTTTTTTCTGAGTACGATTTTTATCCCGAAGCTGCTGGTGAGCTTACCCCGTTATCAGGGTTTGGTAATTTTACTATTTATAGACGTCCGGATGGAAGGTTAGGTGTTTACGATGTATATGATTTTTATAGTAATGATCAAGAGTTCCCGATTAATATAGCTACCAAGGTATTAGATGCTATAGGTGATAAGTTTGAGGAGAGAGGCTCTTTCAAGGATTATAATCCTGCTCCAGAGAGTGGTAAGGATGCTCTTATTCGTAACGCTATTATGTCTAAGAATAAGTTGGAGGACAAGGCTGAAGGAGGTCGTATAAATACAGGGAGCGATTATGGTTCTGGAAAGTATGTGATTGATCCTCGTAGATCAGAAAATAGCAAAATGGCTGTGTATGATGAGATATGGGATTATCTGACAGAAAAGAAGGGTATACCACAAACGCAAGCTATCGGCATCCTGTCGAACATCGCCGCCGAGTCCGGAGGGGACACCGAAGCCCTAGGCGCCGCCGGTGACTTTGGTATCCAGCAATGGCTTGGTCCTAGGAAGAAAGAGTTACAGCGCAGGTATGGTAAGAAACCGACATTGACCCAACAACTGGATTATCTTGTGGATGAGTATCAAGGTCGTGTACCGGGGCTAGGCTGGAACTACATGAACCAAGGCAAGTTCTTTGATAAGGACGCTCAAGGCAATGTTTATAATTACTATATGTATTCGAAGGCTGATTTTGATAACGCCACGAATTATAAGGACGCTACCGTGGCATGGAATCAAGGATACGGAAGACCCCTTGGATCGACATTAAGAAACGAGAAGCGGCTTGAGTTCGCCGATATGTTCTCCAACAGATACGGTGTCCCGGAGAACGAGCCAATGAGATACGAGTTCGGGCAGCGGGATTCTGGTACGGGAGACGGAGGTCAGCAGCCCGTGCCTGAGACGGTAGCCTCCGCCGCTCCTTCTTTGGCTCCCCACCCATCTATGGATAGCTGGTGGGAGAAGGAGGGTCAAGACCTATTATATAAGATGCTAGCCCAATCCGGAGCCAATAAGAAGGCTATAGAGGATATAGCTAATAATATCAAGAATGATCCCCAATCAGAAGCCCAGATAGCGGAAGCCGAGCGTATGCGCAAGGAACAGGCGAAAAGGCAGTTGGTACTTAATATGATACCGGGATTGATGTTGAATATAAAAGGAATGTCGTCAACAAAATCAGAAGGAGGTCCTGTTGGTGACAATAGGTGGTTTTATGATGAGGTTCGAAGGAAGCAGGTTATTGATAAACAAAATACGATGCAATCTCTTAGCGAAGAGAAGCACAAAATATTAAGATCGTCAAGATTGGCTTTGGAACAGGGCTTTATAGATGAGGATCAGTTTAGGAGAATAAATAATCTCCCTGTATTTAAATTAAGTGATGACGTAAAATATGATGGCAGGAATAATAGGGAGGTGGATCTTATAAATAGTCTTTTTGATACGGCTATGTATGATAGTTTTGGAAAGTCTGTTAAAGAATAATCAGTCGAGGAGGAGAAAAACAGGAAGGAGCGGTTTTATCCTTACAAGCTCATGGCTGATTCATTGCTTACGATAGGTGATATAGCCACCGCATCTCCTGGGTTTTTGAGATTGATAGAGCGTTCTGGAGCAAGGTTGTATCCATTATTGAATAATATCGCTCATAGTAATTCCATTCAGAAAATTTCTGGATTGTCTGGGATTGGTGTCGATTCATCGCAGATAGCATTGGATCCTGATGATGATAACCTGTGGAATATCCTTGGTGTTGCCGGAGCTGCGGCGGAACTGATAGGAGGGATGGATATATTAAGAAATACGAGCGTGATGGGAAGGATTGGGAATAGGTTGGATGATATCCTTGATATAGCCAATCCTGTTGTGACATTAGGAGGGCTTGCTGATGATGTATTAAATTAATTGGTTATATTTGGTTGTTTTTAAAATGTTTTTTTAGTATGAAAAGATTGTTATTTTTGTTCGCTATGTTATTGACGCCGTTCGCTTTGATGGCGCAAGAGGTAATCCCATCAGAAGGGCCTATTACTATTGATCTGACTACCTTTACCGGTATTATGGCTTTCGTCACGATGTCAGCCACTCAGCTAGCTAAGGTGGTGCCGTATATTGACACTCATAAGTGGGCTAAGATCTTATCGGCTGTGGCTATTGGGATGTTGACATGTATCTTAGCTTGGTTTCTTCAGGTATCCCCGTTGTTAGTAGGGAGTGAATGGTGGGAAGCTCTATTATATGGAGTGGCAGTCGGGCTCAGTGCTGCTGGCTTCTATGACTTGGTGAAAGCAATAGGTTCGTTATTTGTGAAAAGGATTTAGCATCTTGTAATTATTTGAGATATGTAAAATTTCAAGATTTTATTATCTATAATATAAGCTATTATATTTTGTAATAATATTAGTATTGCTTATATTTGTGCGCCTACCTACTCATCACGAGCGGATAGGCGCATTTATTAATTTAGGTAATTATATACAACCTTACACTACAAACATACTGAATTATTTTTATATATAAATAATAATCCATATATTTGTGCCATGAGGTTGGTCGAACAATATATAATCAAGCAAAGTTCGGTGTATTATAATGAGCTTCAAGATCTGTTGCATAAGTGTAAAAACTTATACAACAAAGGATTGTATGTTGTTAGGCAACACTATTTCCAATACAAGGATGATAATACCGTTAAGTATAAATACCTCAACTACTACTCTCTTGAAAAGAAGTTAAGAACAGAAGATGACGTTGACTATCGTGCCTTACCATCACCAGTAGCCCAACAGGTATTGATGATGGTCGATCAGAATTTCAAGTCCTTCTTCAATCTTCTTAACAAGAAAAGCAGAGGTGAGTATTCTGAGAAAGTAAGAATACCTAAGTATCTTGATAAAGACGGGATGTTTATGGCCGTTTTCCCAACAACAGCCTTTTCTCAGAAATGGATAAAACAAGGTATTATTAAGTTGCCAAAGCAATTCTCTTTCACCACGAGAACCAACAAGCAAAATATCCAACAACTCAGGTTCGTCCCTAAGAATGGATATATTATACTTGAAATCGTATATAACAAGAAAGAGAAAGATCTTATGTATGATAACGGTAATTACCTTGGTATTGATCTTGGACTTAACAATTTAGCATCTTGTGTATCAAATACCGGTTCCTGCTTTATCATCAACGGTAAGCCTCTAAAATCTATCAACCAGTATTATAATAAAAGACTAGCATATTTAAAATCAAGATTAAAAGACAATAAACAAGTATCAAGACAAATAAGATCGTTAACCAACAAAAGGAATAACAAGATCAAGGATTATCTGCATAAAGCCAGTAGGGTATTGGTTAATCACGTAGTTTCTAATGGCATTAATACGATCATAATTGGTCATAACAGATGCTGGAAACAAGAGATCAATATCGGAAAGCGGAATAATCAGAACTTTGTTTCTATTCCTTTTAATATGTTTATCTCAATGATATCATATAAGGCTACACTTGAGGGAATCAATGTTAAGATCGTTGAGGAATCCTATACCTCAAAATGTAGTTTCTTGGATAACGAGCAGATTTGCAAGCATGAGGAATATGCTGGAAGACGTATCAAACGAGGATTGTTCAAGACATCTTCCGGCAATATTATTAACGCCGATATCAACGCTGCATTTAATATCATCAGAAAATCGGCAAAAGAAGCCTTCGATGTAAGTAACTTACCAGAAGGTAGAGGGTTTTGGTGGAACCCGGTACGGATTCCCGTATAGATATATATCATTTTACGATTTTAGTGTAAAATGGTATATAATCACCTAGATACTTATGATAAACTTATAGATTATCTTGGTCATGAGTGGAAAAAGAAATGGGGTAACCCTGTTATGTCTTTAAAGGATTAGTATTAAAGAGACTCATCATTGTCAAATGGTGAGTCTGTATTTTTTTTAAACTATCTTTGTATCAGAACGAAATAATTTGATATATGGGAAAGTATGTAATTAAAAGGAAGATACCTAAATATCAAGATGCTGGGGAAGTTGATCCTGTTATGCCAGGTAATGTTGTTGGTCTTCAGGGTCTTGGGGTGGAACCTCTGGTTTCGTCTACCCGGATAGGATTTGATATTCAGCAGCCTGATATTAATACCATTGATACAAGTGATTTGAACGCTATCGTTGACAGCAATAAGAAGGTTGACGAGTCTGGCAGTACGGATGTTTTTGACTTTACCACCATACCTTATTATGGAGCTGATGATATAGGGTCTAGATTCACTCAGATGGGTCGTGGTATAGGGCGTATGAGAAGCGAGGGATACGGTGATTTATCCACCGGGGCTAAGACGGCTAATATCGTAGGCACCGTGATGTCAGGTATCGGTGGTGTCTTAGGGTTAGCTAGGAACGTGTTCTCAGGGATGGCGTCAGAGCAAGGCACTCGTACTAATATCAGGCTGGCTCAAGAGCGGGAGGCTAGGCAAAGAAGGCAATCTCAGATGCAGTACAAGGATGGTGGCGGTGTTTATCTAGGACCTAATAATAGGTTCGATAGCGGAAGCCTTACCGGTGAGTATCTATATCCGTTACCTAAGTCGATGGAAGATCAAGCCAACGTAGAGGTCGAGAAGGGTGAGTACGTGACGCAGCCCGGAGAGGCGCCAATGGAGGCTATGGGGCAGAAGCACGCCGATGGGGGAACCCCCGTTTCTTTGGAGCAGGGGACTAAGGTTACTACCGATGATACTACCATAGAACCGGACTTCGCCAAATACATTAGGGATACGTATGGGATCAAGGCTACGCCGAAGGATACGTATGCCACATTAATGGATAGGTATAAGGCTAAGATAGGTCTTAAATCAGCTTATGATGATCAGAAGAAGGCTTTGGATAAGTTGAAGAAGAACGATAAGATAGATGACGAGAATACGAGGCGCTTAAACGCTTCCGTATTATCCAAGGCTATAAATGACAGTAACGAGACGGTTAATGGCTTAGAAGGAAGATTTACGGACTTCGCTAACGTCATATACAAGGAGCAGGAAGACCGGAAGATGAAGAAGGATGAGGATACGTATTTCGCCAAGGGTGGTGAGATAGATAACATCATATCCAGATCCATGAAAGAATATGGTCTTACAGAAGATGATGTAGCCGAGGCTAAGAAAGAGCTGCTTAAGAAAGTAGCTGGTATTCGTCATAAGATGGAGGAAGGTGGTAGTTCTTTGTTCGATTATCTCCTTACTTTCCGTCCTGTTGAGAACAAGTATAATAATAAGGATAATACGTTTGGGTATCAGCGTCAGGGTCAGGACGGTTCTTATGGCGGCATTAACGCTGATGAGAGACTGGAGTATTATAAGACATTCATGCCTTTGGCTTATGATGCTTATATGAGTGCGCCTAAGGCTACTGCCGCCAAAGCTCTTCAGGATGCTATATATAACACCACTGGTGGCTGGATGGGCTGGGCTACGGCGGAAAACCCGATCATCGCCAACGCAGAGGCACTTCGGGATTACACGACGCTCGTTTCTTTTGGCGGTGAGGATAGCCAAGGTAATTACCCGGAAGACAAGAAGGCCGCATATCATGATAGAATGAGAGATAATAAGTTTGGTCAATATTCGTCATCTCGTCCTATGATTGGTTTGGATGTAGTTACAGAGGATCAACATAAAGCTCTTAACGATGCTGGTATCACCCATTTTAGTCAACTATTTTCTGACAAGAATAAAGATATTGTTAATAAGATCCTTGGGGAGGATATGCTTAAGATGCAGGCGTTAAGATCCATGAAAGGCATGGAAGGTCTTGACTTCATACTCGATCCCCACAAGGTGGCTCCCGGCCCTATGGATATAGGTGATGTGGAGGAACCTGATGTAGATCTTGGGATGCCGGAGCTGGTTGATACCAGTAAGCTCCCTAATACCAATGCCAATACCGGTACTAACACCAGTAAGACTAATAATGGTAACGGGAACAGGAATATAGTGGGTGGTGGCCTTGACTTCCCTGAGGTGTTCAGGATGACTCCGGGATCCGTGACAACGGAAGGTCTGGAAAGGCATTACGCTCCTACCGTGGATCCGGTATTGAGATCAGCGGATCAGTATATGGTTGAAGCCAATCGTGCTTTCCAATCACAATTGGATCAGATGGGTAATGTCCCGGATTCTCAAAGAGGAGCTTTATCATCTAACCTACAGGCTATCATGAGTTCTAATATAGGTAGGTATATTAACGAGGTAGAGCAGGGCAATGTCGCTCAAAGAACTTGGGCTGATAATGTCAATTCTCAATCATGGGCGAATACTTATGACAAGAACATAGCGCAACGTCAAGCTTATCAGCAACGGATATTGCAGGGATTGGCTATTAATGACGAGAATTGGGCTAGATATTTTGATAGCGTGAATGACGAGATCCAGCAGAAATGGAACACGGCTACGACCATGAACACATTAAGATCTATATTCGGGGATGTCAAGATCGGTCCGAACGGGCAATTGATAGCGGATCCTCAGGGAGATGTATTGAGTTACAGGAAATTGTATCCTGCTCAGGAAGTAACTAAAGGCAAGAAAGGATAAAAGATGGCGTCACAATACAGTATATTAAGGAATTACGGTAAGTACGTATCGCCCTACAACATGGATGTCATGATGCAGGGTATGGGATACATGCAGCAGAAGATAGATACGAATCGGCAGGCTATAAACGAGTATGCTGATTATATTATCAATTCTGATATAGCTAAACCTCAGGATAGGGAATATCTTCAGAATAGGTTAAATGGATTGATACAGGACGTGAATAACGTGTATCGTAAATCCAATCTGGCTTCTGATGGTATAGCCAGAAGCATACAGGCTCGTCTTGGAGAGGCTTTAGATACCCGTGTATTGAACGCCATCGCTGGAACGCGTGAGTTTAGGGAACTATCTACTAAATTAGAGGATATGAAGCTGAATAATCCTAAGATGTATAATCCCATAAATGAATTAATGGCTCTTATGCCTTATTATAAATGGTTGAATGATGGTCAGGTAGGAACTAGATTAGAACCTCTTCATTACACTCCATATACGGATTATAACGCTGAGATAGATGGTAAGGTGAAGGATTTTTTGACCAAGCATAAGGGTCAGAAAATACAGATCCCGGTTCTCAATGATAAGGGCGAAAGAACGGGAGAGATTATTGAAAAGACAATTGATGAGATGGGGTATTCTGAGATAAGGAATATTATAGCATCCAGTATGTCCCAAAACGCTAAGGCTCAAATACAATTGGAAGGTCAATACATGGCTCTTACCAATCCTCATATGTTCAATCAACAATCTACCTCTGCTTTTATTCAACAATATGTGAATGATTTTGATGCTAAGGAAAAAGCTATAAAGGCGGAATTAGGGGGTGTTGGTAATGATGCTAATCGTAAATTAATGCTTGAGACTAGTTTGGCTGATTTATGTAATCAGAAACAGACTTTCATAGATGAGGCTAATTCGTTTATAGGACCTAATTATGATGCAGAAAGAGCGGGGGCCTTTATGGTTCAACAGGAGTTTCTTAGGGGGGCAGCTATGAGATGGTCTTATAATAATTCATCTGTCATCCGCAAGGCTGATGATTATTACTATAAAGAAGATGAGAGATTAGCTCGCAATGCCAAGTTCGTGTGGGATCAAAAAATGGATAAGGAAAGGCTTAAGATAGAACAATCAAAGGCTGATGCTGCATGGGCTAGGGCTATAGGTGGAGGAGGAAGTGGAATGAAAGGGTCAGTATCTACTGGTGTTCCAGGAACATCGTATACTGTCCCTATTGCGCAAGAAAAGGTAAAACCATCAACAAGGTTGATGGATAATATCGCTTCTAACAGGGAGAGTATAAAAGTTAAATTTGATGTTTTGGCAAATGCTATAGGTGACAATGTGATGTCTAATATAAATGCTTATATAGATAATAACCCCGATGATTTTAAGGGTATGTCACATCAAGATGCCGTCATGAAATTCATTATGAATAATAATGGAGCTAAGTATGATGGTTTGAAGACTGATAAGGCGAAGAAGGCTTATGAGGATCTTGCAGAGGCGTATGACCAAAGAAATTCATATTATTCCATTTATGACGGAGCTATGGATGCCAAGAAAAAAGTGTCTCAGAATCTTGATAACGCCATTATGGAGGAAATATCAAATAACCCTGGCATGGATATTTATCTAGATAATGGAGAGAATGTCAATGTAGGTGATATGTCTAGATTATCATCTGTTCGTATGGGTGGTAAATCCATCAATCCTTTTACTGCCGCTAAAGTCTCTTCTTTGATGTCAAGATTGGTCGATACTGTCTCAGATGTTATAGGGCCGTCTTACGATCCTTCTGGTCAAGGCAGGTTGATAGAAGGAAGGAGTGTTATAGACGCAGGTAAGGCAGAATTGATATTAGATGAAATAAATGAATCTTTGGGTACAGATCTTACCGTGGATGAATTAGACGCTGCGTTGAAGGATAATATTACTGATAATAAGACATGGGATAGACTATTAGTTAGGTTTGATGGAGATAAAGATAAGGCTAATTTGGCTTATATCACGTTAAGAAATATAAATAGAGAAATGAGTTCTCCATTTGCTCATAAATGGTCTAATTCAGGCCCTATCAACAGGGTCCTTGATGACATGGAGGATGCTTATAATAGGTATATAGAATCTAGGTATGATGAGTTCGGAAGAAAAGGATGGACTTTCAATGAGAGGGCAAAATCCAATTCGGAGGAATTTAGGTTATATAATGGTATATATAGTTTAGCTAATAAATCCGGGTTGAAATTAGATAAAAAAGAAGGATCTCATACATTGTCTGTTGAGCAGGATGATGATAATAACTGGTGGATAATAGCTGATGCAGGAGAGAATAAAGCTCAACGGGTTCAAGTATCAGAACAGGATTTGGCAGGGATAGGATTTATTACCTATACTAAGTCAAGAAATATCCCGTCGGTCTCATACAAGTCGAGGGTGTCTGGGGCAGGGTTTTCTTCTGCCTCCGACAAGGCTTATGGGAGATCGGTAGCCGATTTAGGTCTTGGTTCTTACGCTACGGCTGATAACGCTAAAGATGATATACGCTCATTTGTTTTGCCTTTGTTCCCGGATGATTATCATAATGATATGTCTATGATAATATCTGCGGTTATAGACGGATCTAGCAATTATGAGGTCAAGGCCGAGGGATATGATCGAGGGTATGGACGGCATGGTGTGGAGATTAAGATATATAAGAAAGGTTATGGAGGTGATCCTTCTAACAACCCTTTATATACTATAGATAAAGAAGGTGTTGATTACGCTGATAATATAGCTAAGGTTATGAATATAGCTCCTCAGGCTTATTTGGTGGAGGCTCTTAAAGAGGCTATGACTAAAGAGGCTAATTCTGTGAATAGTTCTTTTGGAAGGAAGGATATTAATGAGGATCTGTATAATATTATGTTACCGGTAATGGATGTTATAAATAAAAAGAGGAATGGAAACGAGCAATAATAATTTACCCGATGGTAGGGATATAGCTCAAAAGCATGGGTATCCGGTTATGGATCCAATGGAGATAAGGGCAGTTGGTGTATATCCGAGTTCATTAGGTGACGATATAAACAATCCACCTTTACCTAACCTTGATCCAAATTCTTTGGTCGATGATTCTAAAAGGGCTATACCAGCTTTATCAGAAAGAATAAAAAGACGTGTTAAATCGTCTTATTATGATGATTTAAGGGCTAAAACTCCTGAGGATAGTATTATTAGTAATGGTATCCCATCTGGTAGGTTTGATGTGTCCGGTCCTCGTATAGGTCTTGATGAATCAAGATTTAGATTAAGTGATGGAACTTGGATACCTAAATACGAGTCATTTCAGGCTGGCGTTGATAATGATTCCAGATTAGCTAGAAATCAAGGTACAGGAGAGAAGATATTTAGGGGATTGGGTAAATTTGTTTATAAGACGGCTTTGTATGGTATAGGAGGTATTATTCAGCCTTTTTATGGTATTTACGAGGGAGTCACTAAAGGTAAATTTGAATCCGTTTTCAATAACGATTTTACTCGTTGGTTAGATGATATGGACAAGCGAGGAGATTATAGGCTCGCTCATTATTATGATAAAGAAGAGAGAGATATGGGATTTCTTCGTAGTCTTGGAACTGCTAATTTCTGGACTAACGATTTCCTTTCGGGTCTATCTTTTACCGCTGGCGCCATGTTATCATCCGCCGTATATTCCGGGGCCGGTCTGATGAACCTTGCTCGTACCGGAGCTAGGGCTGGGGTGGCTTTAGCTAGGATAGGTAAGGCCGCTTCGGACACCAAGAAAGCATTCGGCGCTTACCTTAGGGCCGCCCGTATAGGGCAGAGGGTAGGCAAGGGGCTGGATGCCGCCCTATTTCTTGGTACGTCTACCTCATGGGAAGCTTCAGTGGAAGCCAGAAGTATGTTGATGGAGGCCGAGGAGAATTTCAGGCAATCTTATCGTAACGCTTACGGGAGGGAAGTCCCGTATGAGGAGCTTATGAGGTTCAGGGCTGACAATGCCAATGCCGCTAACGCCGTATTCGCCGCAAACGTCGGCATATTGTCATTATCCAACATAGCTATGTTCGGTGATATGTTTGGCATGGATCTGGGCGTGGATAAGTTCATAAAACGCAATATATTTGGCGTAGGAGCCGAGAGAATGGATAACGGTGCACTAAGGGCTATAGCACCAAAGAAATGGCAGAAAATAGCTGGTAATACGTTTAATATCATCAAGCGACCGGTATCTGAGGGTTTGTTCGAGGAAGGTCTTCAAGGTGTGTCCAGCAAGTCCGCGGAGGATTGGGTGGAATCAAGATACAATCCCATGGCTATTCGCCAGAATATAGGTTATATGGAAGCTATAAAGAACGGGTTCAAGGAGACCTATGGATCTAATGAGGGCTGGAAGGAGATCGGCATCGGTATGATTATCGGATCGGTTATGGGTGTAAGAAGCCTTGGAGGTATAAAGGAATGGAGCCAAGACATGTCCCGTAATAAGGGGATGGTAGAGGCCTACAACACTAATGCCGGCGCCTTGACCTCGGCGGCTGTCCAAGCTATTCGTGGCAGCATGGCCCTGAACGCTCAATTATCAGGCTTAAGTACGGATAATAACGCTGACGATATACCTAATTCTAGAATCGTAGATAAGACTTTTAGTGATGCCGTATTCAACCGTCTTCGTTATGATCAGGAAATGGGGATGTTAGATGATACCAAGGAGAATTTCAAGACAGTCATCGAGTCTATACCTAATAGCGATATAGCCTCCGATATGAATATGACAGATGAGCAGGTAAATGAGTATAAGTCCAACCTTGTTGGCGAGTTCAATAAGAAGGTTGATAATTTTACTATGGCTAGCAGATTTGCCGACTCCCTTACCGATGGTATATCCAATAGATCATTTAACACCTACATCTCTAACATGGCTTATAATGGTCTTGAGGCTAAGGATAATTTGGATGATATCGCTAATCAGTTAGGAAGGATATACAATACGGATATAGGCCCCGCTTTAGATATATATTCTCGTCTTAATCCTGATTCGAGTAGGGATCTTGAGAAACTTAGGGAGCTTACAGATGATATACAGAAGATGGAGAAGAATGTTTTGAAGCTTCAGCAGAGTATCACGTCTAAAGAAGCTCTTGAGTCTGATAAGGTCAAGTTAGCCAAGGAGAATGATAGACTTCTTAAATTGACGGAGGATAGGATTGCTTTGGAGAGGAGATTAGCTACGTTAGTTAACTCAGAGACAGATATATCTAAGCTGTTATTAAACAGGAATGAATCAAGGATCAGCGCCGCCGATCTTATGGCAGCTTATGAGACTATAGTTGGTTTTGAGAATGCTGTATCTATCCGTGGGGTTGATAATTATAAAGAGGCTATGGCGTTACTTAGCGAGTATCGTCATAATCTTGTGGCTTATAAGAATATAAATGAGTCTCTTCGCCGTATGCGTGATAGGAGATTCATACGGTCGCAGGAACGTGGGTTCATGAAGGTTTTGTCAAACATATGGGGAAAGACTTATGAGGAGGATGATAGTAAATATGATTTCAGGAATACCGATGATCCTGATGCCAACTCCCTTTATGCCAATGATCAGGTCATAGATAAGGCTTATCAAGATGGTCTTATAGGAGAGGACGAGGCATTTATGTTCAAGACCTATAATCATATGATCGCCAGATCTATGGAGAATGATATCAAGGCTGATGAGGGCGGTATCGTTGAGAATGTACCTGATAATGAGGATATCATAAATCCTTCTGATGATAGAATCAATAATATAGCTATAAAGATATGGAACGGTAATGAGGATATCTTATCTCCTAGGGAGAGGCAGATATATGATAATAACAAGGATCGTATCAATGATCTTGTAAATGGGTTTGGCGATAATCCTATAGCTAAGCTTAATAAGATTAGGTCAATGATAGATAGGTTAAATACCAACGATAACGTCTTAAATAACATCAGGGATACTATTGATGATATCATAGATATAAACATTAATGGTCTTGATCAGGATCAGGTTAAGGAGGCTATACAGATTTATAATGATCTTATGAATGATATTGACAACGGGAATGAAGTTGATCAGGATAAACTTAATGAGGCTATTGATATTATCAATAACTATTCTGATGGACCTCTTCTCCAGTTCGTGGAATGGATGAGGCTGTATGATAATGGAAGTATGGTTGTCAAGGATTACGATAAGTCTATACCTATGGGTGATGTTCTCACGGAGAGCGAACCCGGAACATCCACCGGCAGGACGGAGGCCAATGCCGCCCAGAATCCGGTAGTGTTGATGGCCCAGAAGAAAGAGATTGGCGGAGTCATGTATTATGAGGTAGGAGGAATGAGGCTTGATAGATTCATGGCGGGATCCGGGCTTAAGGCTCTTGTCACGCCCGGTGAATATGTTATGGATGATAAGGTGGTGATGGATTTCACTGACGGGACGAACGTGTTCAGCGTTATCGAGTCTAAAAATCATTCAAGATGGATGATTAGCGAGGATGACGCTCAGGCTTTCGAGAACGCTACCGGTGTCATACTGGGGAGGCAGACCGCCTTATCGACCTCCAACTGGTTCATGGTGTATCGCAAGGGGCAGGATGGATCTGTTGTTCCTTATTATACAGGAGATGCATTTGGCTCTAATAATGAGTCGATAAATCAAGAAGCTGCGGCTAGTCTTCGTAAGAACGATATCGTGAGGTTCAAGGTAGATATGTTAGATCCTTATACCAAGGAATTGTATGATAAATACAATAGCCTTTATGCCGTTGATCCTAATTCTGACGAGACTAAGTCTGCCCGTAGTGATTTGGTTAATAATATGGTTATTAAGATCGTGGATGGTGACGGTAATTTTGTCTCGGTGCTAAAAGCCAATGATCCAGACTCAAAAGGTAGTAACGCTGATTTAAGGAGTATGGCCTTTGAGTTGTATAGGGATAATGTGGGATCTGTCGCTGGCGAGATTGATATACCGTTCGTAGGCGCAGTCACTAGCGTTTTGCCGGGAAGACCGAACTTCAGTGTAAGTGATGATAATGGTACGTTGATGGTATCCGAAAATGACTTTACCAATGAGACGGTTGGTAAGGTCGAGAGTGTAGGATATATAGAGAACGGGGAGGTTACGATGAGGGATGATATTAAGTATAATATATTTCCGTTCTGTACGGCTATCGTCAGGGATAAATATGGTGATTATAAAAATTCACGTATCCCGGTCGTGGCTATAAAAACAGGGAACGGAAGAAATTATCTATATCCCGTAAGGTTGAAAAATCAGGATATATCGTCATTCTCTTCCATGATCGGATCAATGGCTGACAGAATTATAGAGGGTCTAGGTGGTGGAGTAAGTATTGATGATATAATGGATCTTAACAACGCTATAGCCAGATCCGGGCTGGATAACAAGACATATATGATTCCGTTGGCGGGAGACGTGGATGTTATCAAGGGACGGTTA